>Ga0183101_1000162_pt2 | contig 50685 bp, 46 predicted proteins | sample Biomet3_FD_127790 | JGI IMG/M metagenome (GOLD analysis project Ga0183101, IMG submission 127790) | Microbial communities from bioreactor (seeded with sewage sludge) at LBNL, California, USA - Biofuel metagenome 3 | ecosystem: Engineered > Bioreactor > Anaerobic > Unclassified ... | reverse complement strand
GGGGTCAGTTTGGATATAGAGAATTATTGTACGGTAAGCCTGTTTTTTGAACAGACTTACCTATAGGAATAGGGTGTACTCCCGCGCTATACGGCATTTTCAGAGGTTTGACCTTAATCGGATAACCTAAATGCGATACTGCAAGAGCGACAACTTAAAAGCGATAGCCACTGACGCAAAATCAACCCCTTACGAACCAAGATTGGTTAAATAATGCGCTTAACGTACAAAAATTTCCGATCTCCAAACTGACCCCATCCTCCCCGCCACGCAGCCGGGACTCATCACTGAGCACCACGCGCATTCCGTCATCCTCGATGCGGATTTCAGTCAGCAGCGCCCCGGCCGCTTTCCCGTGACGGGTCCAGGCCGGCAGGGCCACATACGGTGTCGGGTATTTCCTGCCGGCAGCAATAAAGCGGGCCATTGTTTCGCCCTCAAGACCGTTTTCCGCCAGCACCCGGCGACCCAGCGCGGTTTTATCCAGCGGGGAGGCGGTGGCCAGCAGGCGGTTACCGGTGTCAGACTCGTGATCGCTTTTCTGGTGCAGCAGATCGTGGGCAGTCTGACCGGCATTTGAGTGCCGGGCATCGGCACGCCAGCCCGCCAGGTTGTCGGTGTAGACCTGCACATGCTCTTTTGCGCGTGACAGCGTCACGTAGGTGGATTCCAGAGACGCCATTCGTTTCCTGCCGCCTTCCGTACCGGTCAGGGCAATGGCAAAGCGTTCACTGGCCCCCTGCACGCCATACACCGTCAGGGCGTAAGCGAGGTCAATATGACGGTCCTCCGCCATGGCCTGCGGGTTGACGACTTTCTCCTGGTCTCCCTGGCGGAACCGGATGGCACCATCATCAGTGAACCCGGCCACCTCCCACAGGCTGTTGGCCACATAGCCGCGGTCGGTGTCCGAGCGGGTAAAGCGCACCCGATCCCCCTGACTTAGCGTCAGATCGCGGGGTGTGAAGAGGGAAATATCCTGTGCAGTGTTCTGCTGAGGAGAGATCAGCACTGACTCCCCGTCAGCATTACGCAGCGTGACCACGGCGTCCTCCGTGTTCACCTCTGCCACAGTCCAGTAGCGCTCATTCATCATGGCCACCGCGCCGGTGTACTCCGCAAAGGTTTCAGCTGCTCGCAGGGCGTTATCCGGCACCCGCAGCGGCTCCAGGACAGTGAACGTGCGCTCCTCTGCGCCGGTATCGCCTTTCTCATGCCGGGCGGTATGAATGGCATCATTGATGGCATGACGATCGGCGTTGAGTTCCGCCACAACCAGTGTCTGCTGCTGTGCCTCCGGGGTGCGCCCCATCCAGTCGTCCCGGATGGCTTCAATGATGTCGGTGCGCACCAGGGCCAGCTGCTCTGGCGTCAGTGTCTGTTTGCTGGCAGCAACGAGATAACCCTGCTCCTGGTCCTTTTTCGGCGCACGGATTTCCATGACCGAGTTATCGGGCACCCAGGCCCCGGGCTGACGCGGGACCTGCTGTGGAGTGACGTCATCCACCTGGTGCAGGGACAGCGCCACCTGACCGGCAATGATGCTCTCAATCGCCGGACGCAGCGCCGGGGTCTGGCGGACAATCTCCCGCATCACCACCGTATCAATGGCACTGCGCTGCTGCACCAGGCGAAACGGCAGACCGGTTGAGATGGCCTGCAGCTGCGCGGTGTCCCCGCTGGAGACCATCCGTCCGCCGCCTGCAGCAACCAGCTGGTAGAGTTCTGCCATATCGCGGTTGCCCACCATCGAGCTCTCATCCGTCAGGAACAGGACATTGCGGAAGTCCGGTGTTTCCCCGCCCTGAATGGCCAGCCGGGTTTCACTGAGGAAACTGGCGAGCGTGCGCGCGTCCACCCCGGCCTCACGCATCTCATGCACCGCCCGGTGCGTGGGTCCCAGACCGATGACTTGCGGGCGCACGGACTCAGACAGAGTGTTCAGGGCACCCATCACCGCCCGGAACTGGGTGGTTTTCCCCACCCCTGCGTAGCCCTGAATGGCCATAAAGCGGTCGGTGTTTTCCAGCACTGTCCGCGTGGCCTCCCGCTGGCCTGCCGTCAGACCGACCAGCACTGAGGCTGGCGTCAGCGCCATCAGGGGTTGTACCGCATCCTTACCCTCAGCAATATGACGAATGATGGTCTTTTCCATCTCATACGCCACACGCGGGACCAGGACGCGGTTTCCCGCCCCGGCAACCGAATCCAGCTTAATCAGTGCCCCGCTGTCCACCTGGCGGGCGATTTCAGCCCGGACCGCCGCCAGCGGCTGGCCAGACTTCACCGCCTCGGCCAGCAGGGTAAGTTCACCGAGATGGACCAGCCCCTGCTGGGCGCGCGGGATGGCCAGACTCACCGCCTGCTCCGCATCCGACATCAGACGGTCCCGGCTGGCCTGTATGGCGGTATCCAGATTTGCCTCACCGGTCGACTGACGGACCTGGTCACTGGCCAGGCGCACCGCAGACACACTTTCCACTTTGCGCGCAGCCTGCTCAGGCGCAAGCGGCGTATAAATCCGGATGTCGCTGCCACTCTGCGCCAGCGCGTTCAGGGTCTGTTTATTCAGGCCTCGCGGACCGACTGCAGCCAGTACCGTGCGCGACGCGCTGGTACCGGCCCCGGTCCCTTCCACATAGTCATGGGCCAGCTTCACAGCCCGGTCTGTGGGCAGACGCAGCTCCCGGTCGCCGCTGCGCAGCCGTACCGCGCCTTTTTCCAGCCCCGCCACGGTGAACTGCTCTTTCGCTTTGATGGCTCCCTTCAGCTCACGCCCCAGCGCCCTGACGCGGTCTCCTTCAGAAACCTCCAGTGTCCGGCTGCGGTACAGGCTCCAGCTGCCGTCCAGTTGCGTCACCTTCAGGGTCAGGCGACTGCCGTCTTCACCCTGCAGCACCAGACTGTTGGTCGCCTCTGCCACCCGGTCAATGGTATGGCGGGTCATCATTTTCTTCTCAGCGTCCCACTGCTCAATCACCATCCCGGCCCGGTAGTTATCACGCTGATGGCGGGTTTTGCTGTCCAGCCACACCGGCTCCAGCACCTGCAGCGTCACCTGCTCCCGGCCCAGCTCACCCGCATCACGCCGCGTATCCCGGATAACCTCCGTCAGCTGCTGCTGTTCCCGGGTGCCGGTCACCTGGGCCACCACATCCCGCCCTTCAGCCGACAGACGCACATAGTCCTGTGCCAGCTGGCTGTAACGGCTCCGCTTGTCCGCCTCACTGACCAGCCGCACTTCCGGCAGCTGTGTGCCGTAAAACCGGTACTGGGGAATATCCGCCTCTTTGAGCACAGACAAAGCATTCCCCGTCCCCTGCCGGTTTTCGGTGTCCATGAATATCAGCTGTGCCCCGGCGCTGAGCGCTTTCTCCTGCAGCAGGACGGTCTCTTTCAGCGACAGTCGCTCCGCCCGGTCGACGATAACAGTCCCCTGCACCGGCAGTACGGTGTCAGCGTTCATCTGCGAGCGCAGCATCACCTGGCCTGCCAGATGCGGGCTTTCTGACAGGAACTGGCCACTGCGACCGTCGGCAGCAATCACCATCACTTCCCGTCCCTGAGAACGGGCCATCATGGCTACGTCTTCCGTGCGCTCCCGCAGGGCCTGCGCCCCCCCGCGCCCGCTGAGAATGGCCACAGGGCTTTTATCCTGCGTCAGGACAGAGACCGCATCCCCGGCAGGCATATCACGCTCTTTTGCCCGTTCCGGAAAGACCAGCACGGTCTGCTCCGCAACGGCGGTGCGCGCCAGCTGATGGACGCTGAGTTCATTCAGCAGGTGGATATCAGAGGTGAAGATGCCCTTCTCCCGGTCCAGGGGAATAAGACGCTGTCCTTCAATCGCGGCCTCAATACCGGCGCGCGCCTGTTCAAACAGGCCCGACACGGACGGCAGGCGGTTGACCGTGCCGGCCAGCATTTCGGACCAGGTAAACTGAACCTTTTTCTCCGACAATGCCGAAATCGTATCGCTGACGGCTTTCTGTACGTCTGATTCAGATATCTGAGCGGAAGACGCGCTGGCGGGCTGGCCTGTAGTCCGGATACCCTCTGTACTGCCAACAACAGGACCAGGTGGCTCCGCCCGCTTCTGCGCCTGGTTGATGTAGTTATCGATATCGAATTTTTCGTCGGTTAAGCGCCGGCGCCAGTCAGCTTTCAGCAGTTCAGGATCGGCCCAGGCTTTTGCCTGGCGGGTATCGAGTGCGGCAACGTCGCGGGATTTTTTGGACGCATCCGGCCCTGCCGCTTCGCTGATAGCCTGACTGCGGGTCGAAAACGGCGCAACGGGAACATCTTTCAGCTCCCAGAGACCATTTTTACCGGCTGCAACCGTTTCATAACCAAGTTTTTCCGCCTCCTGTCTGAATGGTTGCAGTACGAGGTTTCCGATCGCCACCTGCAGCGCATACAGATTTTCACCGAATCCGGTTTTCATACGTGTATCGCTGGCCAGCGCCCGCCATTTATCTTCCGCAAACGTGGTATTGAACACCAGCGCATGCGTATGGATCTGCGGATCTAAAGCACGGGAGGTATCATGATTGTACAGTGCGGCCACCATGTTTCCCGTCAGAACGGTATCGGTTTTTCCACTGTCTGTGATGCGCGCGCTGATAAGCTTCTCTACCTCTTTCATGCCGTTTTCCACACTGCGGTTCCACGCATCAAGCAGGCGGGTATCACCACCAATGAGGATCATCATCGATACACTTTTGGGGGCTGAAAAAGTCAGGTCGTAGCCGCTGCGGTGTTTATTCACGCCATTGACCATCCTGGAGAGATCGGTACCGTCAGGAAGTTTACCCTGACGTATTGCATCCATATCGGCGTTGGCGACTTCGCCCTTCAGTCCCAGTTTCTCCGCGCCATCTCCCAGCCAGCGAGACTCCAGCGAACCGCTGGCATAGTAGTTGTCTTCGTGACTGTAATAGGCCGAATCCCGCATTTTTCCAGGCAGCCATAAAGCGATCGACGCGGTTCCAGCCGTAGAAGCTCACCATCAGCGTGTCTTTTTTCAGCACGCGATACATCTCATGGCAGGCGGGTTGCAGCCATTCATCGGTTTTATCGCCGGCGATGGTACGCCCCTGACGGTCACGAAAACCGACGAGATATGGCGGGTCGGTGAGAATGAAATCGACAGCATTATCCGGAAAGCCGGACATGATATGGACGCAATTACCCTGGATAAATCGGGACATGGTAGTTCTCCTTTCTCAAATGCGGCGCCAGTTACGCCGTGCCGATACGACAGCCGGGCGAAAAGCGGAGAATGCAGGGGCGGTGCCGCAAGCCGCAGCGCAGTGAAAAAGCCCACGCTGGCTGGACGGTTTGACGGCGAAAATTGAGACGGAAAACGACGGGAAGACAGCGGGTAATGCCTTTGAAATTAACTGCGACCGGGTGAGGACACCGGCGGAGCGAACCCTTGCATTCGAAGCGGCCCGGCTACAGTAGCGGCACGGCGGCCACAGGATGGCAGGAACCTCAAATACGGCCTATGTTCAGAACTGAAGAAAACAAAGATTTCGCATGCGAAATCTTCACCGGAGCAACGCTAATGTGCGGTCGGTTTACGCAATACAACTCCCGCGAGGAGTACCTGTCCTTTCTCGGAGAAGAAGCAGAACGGAATATACCGTATGATCCGGAGCCCGTCGGCCGCTACAACGTTGCGCCCGGAACCCAGGTATTGCTGCTGAGTGAACGCCGCTCGCAGTTGCATCTCGATCCTGTTCACTGGGGTTATGCCCCGGAGTGGTGGAACAAGCCCGCTCTCATCAACGCCAGAAGTGAAACTGCGGCCAGCAGCCGGATGTTCAGGCCACTCTGGGAGCACGGACGGACCATTGTCTTTGCCGACGGCTGGTTCGAGTGGAAACAGCAAAACGGCGTGAAACAGCCGTTTTTCATTTACCGTAAGGACGGAAATCCGCTCCTGCTCGCAGCCATCGGGAAACCACCTTTTGAGAACGGCAATGACCAGGAAGGATTCCTGATCGTCACGGCAGCTGCGGATGAGGGACTGCTGGACATTCACGATCGGCGGCCGCTCGTGTACTCACCGGCTGCCGCCCGTAAATGGCTCAGCGAAAACACAACCAGTAAAGAGGCGGAAGACATTGCCCGTGAGGGCAGTCTTTCCGCCGAAGATTTCACATGGCACCCCGTCAGCCGGGCTGTTGGCAATCCCCGGAACCAGAGCAGGGAACTGATAGAGCCACAGGCTTAGCAGACGGTGAGATACCCGGTATCCACTCACAGGGTTATGCACCGTTTCTGTGGATAACCTTGAGCCTGTTTTATCCGCCAGAACAATGACCTGGCAGGAGCAGGTAAAATTCTTCTTGCAGGACGGGAAATATCTTAAATAATACTGTATATAAAAACAGGTATTTTAAGAGGTATGCCATGTTACTTTTTGTCGCTCCCGAACAGGAGCCGGTGCCGTCCAGTGCCCCGCTGTTCACCGAACGTTGCCCGGCGGGTTTTCCGTCGCCGGCCGCCGATTACACGGAGGAGGAACTGGACCTGAATGCCTATTGCATCCGGCGTCCGGCTGCAACGTTCTTCGTCAGGGCTATCGGGGATTCGATGAAAGAGATGGGCCTGCATTCCGGCGACCTGATGGTGGTCGACAAAGCCGAAAAGCCGCTGCAGGGTGACATTGTCATCGCGGAGACTGATGGCGAATTCACGGTTAAACGCCTGCAGCTGACACCCCGTATCGCCCTGCTGCCGATGAACCCGGCCTATCCCACTCTCTATCCGGAAGACCTGCAGATTTTTGGGGTGGTGACAGCCTTCATACACAAAACACGGGGCATGGACTGATGTACGCGCTTGCTGACGTGAATTCGTTCTATGCCAGCTGCGAAAAGGTTTTTCGCCCTGACCTGCGAAACAAACCTGTCGTCGTTCTCTCAAATAACGATGGCTGCGTCATTGCGAGAAGTCCTGAAGCGAAGCGGCTGGGCATCAAAATGGGGGTACCGTGGTTTCAGCTGAGGTCGATGAAATTTCCGGAGCCGGTTATCGCGTTCTCCAGTAATTATGCTCTCTACGCATCGATGTCGAACAGGGTCATGGTTCACCTGGAAGAGCTGGCGCCACGCGTTGAGCAGTACTCCATTGATGAGATGTTTCTGGACATTCGCGGTATAGACAGCTGCATCGATTTCGAGGATTTCGGCCGGCAGCTGCGTGAGCACGTTCGTTCCGGCACAGGGCTGACCCTCGGCGTCGGAATGGGACCGACCAAAACGCTGGCTAAAAGCGCACAATGGACGTCGAAAGAGTGGCCACAGTTTGGTGGCGTGCTGGCGTTAACGCCAGGCAATATCCGCCGTACGGAAAAACTGCTGTCACTGCAGCCGGTGGAGGAAATCTGGGGGGTTGGCCGCAGGATCTCAAAGAAGCTGAACACAATGGGGATAACAACTGCACTGCAGCTGGCGCGCGCGAACCCTGTATTTATCAGGAAAAACTTCAATGTAGTTCTGGAGAGAACGGTCCGGGAACTCAATGGAGAAAGCTGTATTTCCCTGGAGGAAGCACCTCCCCCCAAACAGCAGATAGTCTGCAGCAGGAGCTTTGGGGAGCGTGTCACGACGTATGAAGCCATGCGACAGGCAGTCTGTCAGTACGCTGAGCGTGCAGCTGAAAAGCTGCGCGGCGAGCGTCAGTTCTGCAGGCATATTGCCGTGTTTGTGAAAACATCGCCGTTCGCCGTAAATGAGCCCTACTATGGTAATCTGGCCAGTGAAAAACTACTCATCCCCACGCAGGACACACGGGACATCATTGCCGCTGCCGTCAGAGCTCTGGACAGGGTCTGGCTGGATGGTCACCGTTACGCAAAGGCAGGCTGTATGCTGAACGATTTCACGCCAACCGGGGTATCGCAGCTGAATTTGTTTGATGAAGTACAGCCGCGGGAACGGAGCGAGCAGCTGATGCAAGTACTGGATGGTATTAACCATTCCGGTCTGGGGAAAGTGTGGTTTGCGGGACGTGGGATTGCGCCTGACTGGCAGATGAAACGAGAAATGCTTTCCCCTGCGTACACAACGCGCTGGAATGATCTTCCGGTGGCAATGATAAGATGATCTGCCACCGAAAGATTTCGCATGCGAAATCTGGGTTACATCTACCCGTCAGAATTCGTCATCCGAATAGCCAGATTTCGCATGCGAAATCACTTCTTTTGTGCGGCCTTCCGTTAAATAGTGCGTGACTGTTGTTTCTGATGTGGAGTAATCAACACCCTCTATTTTATGAACTTCTATGCCATCGAGTTTTAGCTCAAGTACATCCTCCCTATTTTTCTTACGTGATAGCACCTTAAATTCACGACGGAAATCATCGGGAGTCGTCCTTATCTCTGGGTCAAAGTATGAAATATCCTCATCGTGCTGATACATATTTACTTCAGCTTCCCGGGACCTTCGGTCTGCATTCAGTACCCCAGACGATTTATGAAACAGGATAATATTCATGACAGAAGGGTCCGTGCTTTCCTTTGGCTTTTGCGCGGAAGTAAACAGTATCCCATCGAGTTCGCAACGCTCAAATGTTGAGAGATAATCAGCGATAGCTTGCGTCAACAAGTAATTTGTTTCTTCAAGCTCAGGAACAACCGGCATAACAAGTTTTCTGGAGAGATTCTGAATAAAACTACTGCGTTCATATCGAAGTAGATACTCCGGATCAAAGCGGCTAAATCCGTTAACAGCCAGCCCTTTCAGACTGGAGAGGTCGAGTAATCTGACTGTCCGCAACAAAGTGAACTCAGCAACAGCAACATAACTACCTACAGGTGGCCGCACTTCGGATATGGCATTTTTTCTGGACGTAGCGCCATAAAAGACTGAGATACCTCTAGCATTCATTCTGCCGGAAGGTGTCAGTTCAGGAGGAGGAGGACCGAAACTCGACTCGGGCATACGTAATGCGATTTCAAGTGCATCCTCTGACTGAAAAATACGACCACGGAAAATTGGTTTGTTAGGCTCAAAATCGATGAATGCTGAGGGATGATTTTCGTGAAGGTAAGTAAAAACCTCTTCGAAAGTTGCCATCGCGTCCATATTAAAAAATCGATTACTCTCCCGAAGTTTCCTTTCCATTGAATTCCATTTTCTGGAAAGATTTCCTGAGATGGTTACAGCTTCAACAAAATGCGGCTCATCACCATATTTTCTTTCATGTGAGCTCAAGTCAAACCATAACTCGTCGAGCAGTTCCGATAAGTCATTGATGATATTATCATTGTCTGTAACCTCCTGCTCCAGAACAGAGAAGAGAGGTTCACCTTCATACTCTTCCAGATAATGGTTATATTCTCCGCCCCGATAATAATTTTCAATCAACCAGTCGACCTTTTCAGCCAGTGTTTCCATCGACATCGTCATCTCTTCGGAGTCACAATAATCGCATGATTCTGAGGCATCAGGATCGCTTGCGATGATGTTGTTCAGATAACGGTCATCGTTCAGACACTGCCTGCAAATTCTCTTTGAACCCGGCACTCAGTTTATTCCTTAGGTTAGACAGATTTCGCATGCGAAATCTTTTGATTTAATCACGTCGATGCAGCTGTATAAGAGCCTCAGAAGGACGATAGTGCTGCTTTGCCCACCGCCCGTAATTATTAACGGACTCATACTGACGTTCTGCAGCACCATCACGGTAATACAGTATATGGATAATTCCATGAAGCTGCAGGTAACTGGCTACCGTGGTTACATTATTACGAACGAAGCGCGTGTGGCTCTGGAAGGTATCAAGATCAACTCCATCCTGTCCGTCATCAAGCGCATCAAGAATAAAAGCGATTAATGCAGAAGCGATAGAACGTCTGCCAGAGCCTGCGATACAAGCATCAAGCTCTTGAAAGGTCATGTGGATTTCCGGTTGTAACGGTAACTGGCATCCTCTTCAATTGCTGCCACGAACCATCCGGTAGCAGTTTGCCTGTCTATGCTATCAGGCAAGGAAGCGACTAACTGCTCAAGTGGAAGTTTACGATTAGCTCTGAATATCAGCGCCGACATACCACACCAGTCCTGGTTACTTTCGGGCTTCCAGCCGATGCTGAGCATCAATGTTAATGCCGTCTGAGCAGCCCACAACGGAGTTTCAGCCGGGTTAGAGGCCCATGAAAGTAACGCCGCGCCGGGTACGGGCCTGCTTCTTGTAACGTATCCCAGATTGATAGCCGCTTCTGTTAATGCGGCAGCTGCTTCGGATTGCGTTCCGGGATAACGAAGCGCCCAGTGGCGGACAATTTGGCCACGGAATGCCGTGGCCATTTCGGTGAACGGGGTTGATTTCATCACTGAGAGCGCATCCCTTTGACGCGTAGTTCAGAAGCCTCAACTGAAATCTCACCAATGTCCATTTTCACCCACACATACCCAGCTTTGTCTGGCGCACGGTCAGTCATTATTACCCCTTGCTGACCGTCTATCTCGACAACAACCTGCCAGGTTTTTACATCTGAATTGCTGCCCAAAGGCTTGGTTGGTTTTTTGTTCTGAGCCTTAGATTTCGCATGCGAAATCTCACCTTTGCTTTTGTTCTTAACTGCATCAAGAACAGCTTTAACCTGCGAACGTGAAATACCAGACTCTCGCGCAGCCGCGATAAGCTTCTCGGCCTCTTCAGGAGACTTTTCATTTACCTGTATCAGTGTGTATGCCAGATCGACATCGGATGTGACTTTATCCCGGAGAAGGGCGGTAACATTTTCTGGTGCATCAATGAGACGAAGGTGTTTACTGACAAATGAGGTAGGCTTACCCATTGTTTTTGCGATTTGCTCACCCGTCATATTGAACTCATGCTTGAGCTCATAGAACGATTTTGCAGTCGCTAATGGTTTCAAACCAGACTGCTGCAGGTTTTCAATAAGCTGACCGATGATGCGTTCTTTTCTTTCCCGTGGTGGTTTACCCACATAAATATCAATGTGGGTATCACCACGCTTACGGGCTGTGCGAACACGCGTTTCGCCTAACCATATCTGGTAGCCACGTCTGTCACGAGGATAACAACGAGGCGGGGTAAGCATCCCTATAGTTTCGAAGGTATCAGACATACCATCGATGATATCTTCCTCGAAGTCTTCTTCAGGTCGCACTTGTTCTTCAGCATAAACCAGATTTATATCGACGCGTATTATCTGACCATCAGGTTCGATATCCGGGCGGGCAATATCCGCCATAATCTGGTGCGCAGCTATATCATGGCTCTGCTCATCTGGTTGTTTATTTGCAATGACCTGTTCAATATCAGAAACAACAGATGCTTTTTTTTTCATTTCCTGCTGCGCCTGGAGTCGTCTCATAAACGGTTTCTTGGCCATTACTTACCTCCTGCGAGCAGAATAATTTTCCGGGTAAGTTCTTTATACTGAATTGCAGGAAGACACTTGGGGTCATATTCATCAAAGGAGAGACCAAGTTCGATCGCTTCTTTTGCAGCAGCAGGTACAAATGATATATAGGCGAGAATGTAATCTTCAGAGTAGCCTTTTCCCTGAAGGATCTCGATGAGGAGATTCAGATTCAGTGTATCAATAGGCCCCAGATATCCTTCTTTAAGTGGTTTTTTATAATTTTTCACCTGCGTTTGGGTCACATAAGTTCCCATGAACTGCAGCGAAGGATTGTAGTTCCGCTTAATTTTCTGCATATAAGTAAGCTGTTTACCAACTGCATTACGGGCCTGCTTCTCCAGCAGGGTAGGGATCAGAAGATAATCAGCTGACATATGCGCTGCGATCATAACATTTGAATAAGATGGCGCTGAATCAGCAATAATAAAATCAAACTGTTTCTTCAGTTCTTCAATTCGGTCCCTGAAGTCGAACATGCAGTCGCTGTTTCGGTAGTTAATTTCATTAAGTTCACTGGTAGCACCGATAAAAAAGCGCCCACCAGGAAGCTCAATCGGTCGAATCTCTGTTTCAGAAAAGAAAAGCTGATATGTATTCGCTTCACCGGGTGTAAAACTGTTACTTAAAGGTTCGCGTTCTATCTCATAAGGTAAGCCGTCAGGGAAAGCCCTCTCCGTCAGACCAGTTGTCCAGTCCATATCAATTTCAAGCACACGGAAACCAGCTTTACGAAGGTCATGTGCGATTTCACTGGATGACTGCGATTTAACGATTCCGCCCTTCTGACTACATACAACGATAAGTTTGCCGACAGGTCCTATTTTCAGTGTCATGTAACAGTCCTTAAGATTTCGCATGCGAAATGTTTGAGAAGGGGCGGCACGGCTTAAAAGAGTATTTCAGTAATAAAAAGAATTCATTGCGGTATTTCATACACACTCCTGTGAGTCAGGCGTTTCGCCAGATGCAGAAGCAGCTATCTGCTTCTGCGTTTGTTGTCGTGCTTTAAGGACGACATAAACAGTATACAGAGAAATATTAGAGTATCAATAATGATATGCAACAGATTTCGCATGCGAAATCACATTTTAACTATTTCTGGTGATCGTATTTAATTTTGTTGACCTAAAGCGCAAACCGTGAGTCTGCTCAGAGCTTGCATCTGAGCAGGCGAAGGGTTGGATAAGCCCGACGGGCGCGTCAGCATGTCACATTGAGGTATGCTCTATATATACCACCCGAAAAAATACTGGCGAATGTTATTGTTACCACATAAGTGATACCATTATAAGCAAGACCACTTAAAAGTTACCAGAAGGACAAAATATGTTCGTTTTTGGTTACCTCCGGGCATCCACTTCAGAGCAGGATGCCAGCCGCGCAAAAAATGCGCTGAAGGCATTTGCAAACCAAAATGGCCACCGTATTGCTGGCTGGTATATCGATAATGTCTCCGGTACGACAATGAACCGTCCTGAACTGATCAGGCTTCTTGGTGATGCGGAACCTGGTGATGTGATTCTCATAGAACAGGTCGACAGGCTTACCCGCCTGGATGATGCAGGCTGGGAGACACTCAGAAAGCAAATTACCGATAAGCAGCTGGCCATCGTCAGTCTTGATCTACCGACCAGCCATCTGGCGCTATCCAGCACAGTAAGTGATGACTTTACCCGAAGCATGCTGAAGGCCGTAAATGGCATGATGCTGGATATGCTCGCCGCTATTGCCCGAAAAGATTACGAAGACCGTCGACGCCGTCAGTCAGAGGGTATCAGTAAGGCGAAAGCTGAAGGAAAATACCGAGGCAGGGTGGCCGATGCGCAGAAACATGAATTGATACGCACTCTGCGTCTGGCCCACGGAAAATCACTGCGTGAAACAGCCCGGCTAGCTGGCGTATCAAAGATGACAGTAATCAGAGTCTGTAACGGCAATCATAAACAGGATACTGATTGACGATACTTATTCACGTTAGGTTCAGAACAAACAATTAAGCTTATGGAGCGAATATGGCTGAAAGAATATCTCAAAGAGAACGGGAGTTGTTGGAGGAATTCCTTTGTACTGTTCTGGATGATTTCAGTAAAGGCAGTATAACCCGCCATCAGGCTGTCAGCGGTATCGCGACATTATATACAGCTGCCGCAGAAGGACGGAGAGAAGAGGTTTTAGAATATCTGAGAGAGGGAAGAAAGTTGCTAAGGCAGTAATTGATGATGAGTAAAGATGGTTTAGGGAGGGGACCGAACCACCCCGGAACGGCCCCCTGAAGGAATGGCAATTCCGTTCACCGCCAATATTAGCTTTTTCCAGGCTGTGATAACATCTCCGGGTCATTTTTCAGAGCCAGGGCAGATGAAGAAGAAAAACAGCACACCCACTCCTCACGATGCCACGTTCAGGCAGTTCCTGACGCAACCGGATATTGCCCGGGATTTCATGGAAATCCACCTGCCTGCAGAGCTGCGAGCAGTCTGCGATCTCAGCACGCTGAAACTGGAATCAGGCTCGTTCGTTGAGGATGATCTCCGCCAGTATTTCAGCGACGTCCTCTATAGCCTGAAAACTACAGCCGGCGACAGCTATATTCATGTTCTGGTCGAGCACCAGTCAACGCCGGACAAACATATGGCTTTCCGCCTCATACGCTATGCGGTAGCCGCCATGCAGCGCCACCTGGAGGCAGGGCATAAAAAACTGCCACTGGTGATACCGGTGCTGTTCTATACGGGTAAGCGCAGCCCGTATCCGTACTCTACTCGTTGGCTGGATGAATTTGACGCTCCCGAGCTGGCAGGCAAACTCTACAGCAACGCTTTCCCGCTGGTAGACGTTACGATCATTCCGGATGATGAAATCGCTGGCCATCGCAGCATGGCCGCCCTGACTTTACTGCAAAAGCATATTCACCAGCGGGACCTGGCAGAACTGGTCGACCGGCTGGCACCCATCTTGCTGGCGGGATACTTGTCTTCATCGCAGGTGATATCGCTGGTACACTATATAGTGCAGGCAGGCGAAACATCCGACGCCGAAGCCTTTGTACGCGAACTGGCACAGCGTGTGCCGCAACACGGAGACGCACTTATGACCATCGCACAACAGCTTGAACAGAAGGGCATCGAGAAGGGGATTCAGCTCGGTGAACAACGCGGCATTGAAAAAGGCGAGCGCGAAGCCACCCTTAAAATTGCACGAACCATGCTCCAGAACGGCATTGACCGCAATACCGTCATAAAAATGACCGGTCTGACTGAAGACGACCTGGCGCAGATCCGCCACTAATCACCCTTTCCTGGCACTCCCTGTCTGGTCATCAGCGAATACTGGTGGGGCAGGGAGTCACCAGACTCAAGTTCAGCCAGCCACAGCGATTAAACAGCTTCATCACCTCGCCACATTCCCCCGTCAGACACGCTGTCAACGGATTTATCTGTAAAGCGACATAGAGATTGGCTCGTAAGAGATAAATGCCGTTCACACCCGCACTGAGCGCCACAGCATTCCGACCGGCCCCCAGTTAGCAGCTTCTCAGTCGGGCACAATCCAGTAAAAAAGCGATGAGTCATCGATGGAGATACAGGCTAGAAAAGTGCGGTTCTGGCTTGTTCATATCCCGAATGACCACGTGCGTAACATTTTCATTAAATACAATTATGTCAATTATTTTTATTCACAATATGTTGATAGTGTAGCGTACGCGCCAGCAAGTAAATATTGTTAAAATTTTAAGCAATAAATGTTCTCACATTCGTCCAGTAAAAAGCGTAGATCATTGAAAGCATTGTACGATTGTGTTGAGCTGAGACTACCTCTTCGTCGCGGATAATGACCATAGCTAATTGGCCATTACATTGAGACTCAGTCTGGTGATATGGTATGCTCAAGTTGAGGATGATGTAATCAAGTTATCCCAGTAACAATTTCTTTTTAGGCAAAATAGCAAACATATTTTCCGGGGCTGAAAATATGGGATTATGCAGATAATTGCAAGTTCGCACCCATGCCGGATATCGAACTGTATGTTTTTATTATGGGGGAATGACCGTGATCAAAAAAATTTGCCAGGTAATTGATGGGGAGTACGTCTGCGACATTGATATCAGTGTTGAGGAATGGAAAATATTATTAATGAATGAAAAAGTTTTTGATTCTAAAAGTATTGCTGCATTAAAAAAATGGTTCATTGAACCAAGTCATTCTTGCACGTGTTTCGATATAGGTAAAAAGTACGATCTGCACAGTATGAGTGCTAATGGTGTTATTAATGGACTGGGTGGAAGGGTTCAAAAAGAACTTGGTAGATTCGAAGTTAAAGGGATCGGAAATATAGCATCTGGCACAAAATTCATTACAGTCATGAAGAGTAAAGAAATCGGCGGAAAACCAAAAAGAAACTTATGGACAATTCGTGAAGAACTTGTCCAGGCAATTAAGGAGCTGGATTTTTTTGGTACAACAGAAAACACCAGTAATGAATTTTACTCTGACGATGAGTTGGTCAATGCCATGGAGAAAAATAATAACTTTGATGACGATCGAACATTTGAATATACCGGAAAAGCTAAACCAAAGAAAAAAGCAATAGAAGTAAAAAATGGCCTCTCATACCCAAGAAATAAAGTTGTATCAAAAAATGCATTGAACAAAGCAGGATACAGATGTGAAGTCGATAACGATCATCCAACATTCAGAAGGCGAAATTCACCCTTGCACTACACTGAACCTCATCACATTGTACCTATGTCCAGGCAAGATGCTTTTGATACTTCTCTTGACGTCGAAGAAAATATAATATCTCTGTGTTGCAATTGCCATAAACAAATTCACCTTGGTCAGGGATATGAAGATATGCTGGAGAAAATATATAATGAGAGAAAAGAATTATTAAAAAAAGTAGATATAGATATATCACTGGAAAACTTGATTATTTATTACAAAATGGAAAGTAAGTGAGTTTCAAAGGAGAGTGATACCTTCATTTTATTGGTCGAGATGAACAGCAGATGATGTTTCCGGCAAGTATCTAGTTCATGAATTTTCTGTTAAAAAATAGGTAAAAGCAGTCTTGAGCCCTGACTGCGAATTGCCATTGCGCATGACCAGAGAACAGGACGAGCCCCCCTGTCGAACCAAGGCTAAGAAACAATTTTAAAACAGAGGATTAATTAAAATTAGCAGTTCCCGTCGAAATAATCGGCAAGCAGAATTGGCTCAGGTGAATTTCACTCGGTGCAGTACAAACGTTGGAGGATTTAAAAGGAAAAACCCGAAATGAATCGGGTTTTGATTAATTAACGATTAACAGGCTCCCGTGCCCGGGAACACTCTGACTGTACGCGCAATATCATATTTCCGCAACCATTATTTTTGATTGCCAAGCCATTTATTCATCTGCTCAATTTCACCTTTTTGAGCTTTAATGATGTCCTGCGCAAGCTTTCTCATTTCCGGATCTTTTCCGTATTTGAGCTCAGTTTCCGCCATTGCGATTGCTCCTTCATGGTGTGCGATCATACCTTTTGCAAAGGCCTTGTCGGGGTCGGGCTCATTAACGGCGGCCATCATTTTGTCATGCATGTCTTTCATGCCAGCCATATATTCCTGTGACGATGCCGATGAGTGCATATCTGACATTTTCATGTCCGAATGCTCAGCGGAAATGGCTGGCAGGGATAACATTAATATTACAAAAAAGGTGTTTTTGATTTTCATTAAATAAGTCCTTTTCAGGTAGGTACCGATTAATTGTAGCTGAGTCAGATAAAAAAGCCCCCAGATGGGGGCAAAAATATCACAACATATCCGGTTAAGGAATAATCTATCAAGGAAAGGTTAAAAGCACGGATACTACAGTCGCATTCAGCCTGCATTGCTCATACGGCGGTGCGCTTCGGCCATGGCCTGATGTGGGCCGGACTGACCGTTATTCATGAATTCGTGGGCAACCGCTGCTCTTTCATGCTCATCCATCGCAGCGTAAGACGTTGACGAAACGGGCGTGGATACAGTGTTATTTCCCATCATCTTCTGATGACTTTCCACCATTTTCTGGTGCGCATCCGCCGATCCGTTCGTCATGGTTTCATGAGCAATAATGGCCTGTTCATGCTGGTCCATACCGGCCATACGAGGAGCAGTCCCCTGGATCCCGACAGGAGCCGCAGCAGACTGCATCTGGTGAGCAGGAGCCTGTGCATTGTTGACGCGTTCATGAATATTCACGGTTTCCGTGGCCCAGGCCGAAGAAATTAAACCAAAGCCCAGCAAGGATGCTAATACGATATTTTTCATGATAAATCTCCATTTCTGAATTAGTGATGTCCGGGGAAGTACAACCGGTGTTTTCAGTTCCATAACTGAAACAGGTTCGGCAGTGTTTATTTCTCCGGGAGAGGACTGGATATTCATTTCCTGGCGTACTCTGACGCCGGGTATTGATGAAGCAATCCAGCCTTCCTGATAAGTTGCACTAATTATATCGAATGGCTTCTGTTTGCTGCATGACAGGCTAATGACATCTTTGTCATTTAAATCCTTATTCTTAGTATTGGGTTTCCGGAAGCATTTTCTCAAGTCTGGGCACGGATAAGATAAAACGAGTTGAGCGTACGTCCGATTCCACCTGCACTCTTCCGTGATGTGCTTCCACGATTGACTTCACAATCGCAAGTCCGATACCGCTGCCTTCTCCTTTTCGTTGTCTGGACGGATCCACCCGATAAAAACGGTCAAACAGCCTTGATAAATGCTCTTCAGGGATTGGTTTCCCCGGATTTTCAATCACAAGGTCAAAAAAGCTCTCCTGCTCTCTTATTGAGACGGTGATTGCCTGTCCCTCTGGGGTATAACGCAGGGCATTGGATAACAGATTATTGATCGCTCTTCTGAACATTTGTGGATCTCCCTCAACCAGGCAGGGCATCCCGTTAAATTTGAGCGTGATATTTCGTTCTTCGGCCCAGGCTTCGAAAAACTCGAAGACTTTCATGACTTCTGCTCTGAGGTCAAACCGAACCCTGTCAGGTATCAGCTGATTATTGTCCGCCTGCGCCAGGAACAGCATGTCGCTGACCATTTTTGTCATCCGGTTATACTCTTCAAGGCTGGAATAGAGGACATCCTCAAGTTCCTTCTGGGTTCGATCCTGACTCAGAGCGATTTCAGTCTGCGTCACCAGATTGGTGATGGGTGTTCTGATCTCGTGCGCGATATCGGCAGAGAAATTGGCCTGGCGGGTAAAAACATCCTCAATCTTTCCAATCATATGATTGAACGAGATAACCAACTGCTCCAGCTCAATGGGAACGCGTGTCGGTTCCAGCCGCGCATCAAGATTCTCGGAGGTGATGTTTTTAATGGCATTGCTGACATTACGAAGTGGCAGGTGCCCCTGACGGACAGCAATGCGAATGATCAGAATAATTAGCAGACTTATCACGACAGCGATCGCAATCAGATTTTTTTTCAGCGCATCGAGGTAATGGAGATGGAAATTAATGGAGAGGCCAGTCAGCATGACATAGTTCTGCTGTTTGCCCTGAAATATCGCCTGACCAGAGGAGGCGATAATTCTGTATGTTTCCATCTTCATTCCGGACCCGGTATCCATCGGTCTCGCAGGATCCTCCACCGTCCAGAGAAAGACATCACGTGCACGGCTATGCTCGCTAAAATCGGCTGAATTCACAGCAGAGCGTAAAGCAGCCCCCTGCACAGAGCTGTACAGCACCTCTCCCCGGGGATTAAGTAGCAAAAGAGCAACGTTACGGTAGCTGGCGATCGATTCCTTTATTTTGCTTATTTTCTTTTCATCCGGATCAACCGGAGACTGCAGAATACGGTTTAGTGTGGTGCTGATTTGTTGCAGATCGCTGACATCCTGCTCGGCAAAATGCTTATCAACAGAATGCAGCATAAACCAGGTGAAGGCGATAAAAGCCAGTATCGTGGACAGGCTGATAAAAAAGGTCAGCCGCAGAGCGAGTGAGAAAGGGCGCCTGGAAGGTTTGCTATGCATCCGGGACCTCCAGCATATAACCCACGCCCCGGACTGTCTGGATCAGCTTTGTCTCGTAATCGTTGTCTATTTTAGCGCGGAGTCGCTTTACGGCGACATCAATCGCGTTAGTGTCGCTGTCAAAATTCATGTCCCAGACCTGAGAGGCAATCAGGGAGCGGGGAAGAACTTCTCCCTGATGGCGAATGAAGAATTCCAGCAGGCTGAACTCTTTACTGGTGAGTACAATGCGGTTTCCGGCGCGACTGACTTTTCTGGATACGAGATCAATAGAGAGGTCAGCCACCTTAAACTGGCTTTCCGTGATCATCGTGTTTCCCCGCCTCAGAAGGGTTCTCACCCGGGCGAGCAGTTCGGCAAACGCAAAGGGTTTAACCAGATAATCGTCCGCACCCAGCTCCAGTCCTTTGACCCTGTGTTCGATCGTGCCCAGGGCCGTCAGCAGTAAGACCGGCATACCCTTTCCGGCAGTGCGCAGCATACGGATGATATCCCAGCCGTTCACATCAGGTAGCATGATATCCAGAATGACTAAATCATACTCGGCGGTCATGGCGAGATGATATCCGGTAAGACCATTATCAGCGTGATCCACTACGAACCCTGCTTCTGTAAGCCCTTTGCTGAGATATTCACCTGTTTTAATTTCGTCTTCGACGATCAATATTTTCATCTTGCTCCCCGGCTGGCTGCTAATGTCATTCTATTGCGCCCACGATCGTTATCAACGGATTACAGCAAAAATGACAACATTGTCATTATCCTGTCACCCGGCAAACAGAGAGCGTTCGGTAAAGTATCCCTATCAATACTCTGGACTTCGTTTGAACCATTTACCAGGTCTGCCTGTACGAGAAGCGTTATGTTCAAATTAAAATTACTTAGCATCAGCACCATATTCATCCTGGCAGGTTGTGTTTCTCTGGCACCTGAATATCAGCGTCCGCCAGCTCCGGTTCCCCAGCAGTTTTCATTGTCTAAAAACAGTCTGACGCCTGCGGTAAACAGCTATCAGGATACGGGCTGGCGAAACTTTTTTGTCGATCCCCAGGTCAGCAGGCTGATCGGTGAAGCCCTGAATAATAACCGTGATTTGAGAATGGCTGCCCTGAAGGTTGAAGAGGCCCGGGCCCAGTTCAACGTCACGGATGCAGATCGTTATCCCCAACTGAATGCCTCATCCGGGATCACATACAGCGGTGGTCTGAAAGGTGACAAGCCGACCACGCAGGAGTACGACGCGGGTCTGGAACTCAGCTATGAGCTCGATTTTTTTGGCAAACTTAAGAACATGAGTGAGGCTGATCGCCAGAACTACTTTGCCAGCGAAGAAGCCCGTCGTGCCGTACACATCCTGCTGGTCTCCAACGTTTCACAGAGCTATTTCAGCCAGCAACTGGCGTACGAACAACTCCGTATTGCGCGGGAAACGCTGAAAAATTATGAACAGTCTTATGCATTCGTTGAGCAACAACTGGTGACCGGGAGTACGAACGTTCTGGCGCTTGAACAAGCCAGGGGGCAAATCGAAAGTACCCGCGCCGAAATAGCCAAACGAGAAGGCGATCTGGCTCAGGCAAACAATGCCCTGCAACTGGTGCTTGGAACGTACCGCGCAGTTCCGTCAGAAAAAGGGATGAAAGGTGGGGAGATCGCACCAGTAAAATTGCCACCAAATCTGTCGTCACAAATATTGCTGCAGCGTCCGGATATTATGGAAGCGGAATACCAGTTGAAAGCGGCTGATGCCAATATTGGCGCAGCGCGAGCGGCTTTTTTCCCGTCCATTACCCTGACCAGTGGTCTCTCCTCAAGCAGTACGGAGCTGTCCAGCCTCTTTACGTCAGGAAGTGGAATGTGGAATTTTATTCCTAAAATTGAAATTCCTATTTTTAATGCTGGCAGGAACAAAGCCAATCTGAAGCTGGCTGAAATTCGCCAGCAACAGTCGGTGGTTAATTACGAACAAAAAATTCAGTCAGCCTTTAAGGATGTTTCCGACACGCTTGCGCTGCGCGACAGCCTTAGCCAGCAACTTGAGTCACAGCAGCGTTATCTTGACTCACTTCAGATAACTCTACAGCGTGCCAGAGGATTGTATGCAAGTGGTGCTGTCAGTTACATCGAAGTGCTGGATGCAGAACGTTCCCTCTTCGCGACGCAGCAAACCATTCTCGATCTTACCTATTCCCGACAGGTTAACGAAATTAATCTGTTTACCGCGCTGGGTGGCGGTTGGGTAGAGTAAATTTATTCAATTAATCAGGAAATCAAAAATGCGTAATTCACTTAAAGCCGTTTTATTTGGTGCCTTCTCTGTCATATTTTCTGCCGGTCTTCATGCTGAAACACATCAGCATGGCGATATGAATACTGCCAGTGATGCTTCGGTACAGCAGGTTATCAAGGGCACCGGTATCGTTAAAGACATTGATATGAATAGTAAAAAGATTACCATTTCGCACGAAGCAATCCCTGCGGTGGGCTGGCCTGCAATGACCATGCGCTTCACTTTTGTTAATGCAGACGACGCTATCAATGCCCTGAAAACCGGCAACCATGTCGATTTCTCGTTTATTCAGCAGGGCAATATCTCCTTACTCAAAAGCATTAACGTTACGCAATCCTGATTAACAGTCCGGAGCGAATACATCCAGTGCGCCTGAACATTCATTAAGTGATTACTGTGAATGAATGATCGGGCGCATATGCCAGGTGTTTTGATTTTTCAGCGAGAAATTGTATGGCTTCTTTAAAGATAAAATATGCTGCAATAATTATCAGCAGCCTCATAGCAGGAGGGCTGATATCGGTTACTGCCTGGCAGTATGTAAACTCATCACAACAAACAGTACAAACAGAACAAAAGGCACCGGAGAAAAAGGTACTTTTCTGGTATGACCCGATGAAACCGGATACCAAATTTGATAAACCCGGAAAATCTCCCTTTATGGATATGGACCTGGTGCCGAAATATGCTGATGAAAGTGGCGATAAAAGCAGTGGCGGGATCCGTATCGATCCAACTCAGGTTCAGAATCTGGGATTAAAAACGCAAAAAGTCACGCGAGGAATGCTGAATTATTCTCAGACAATCCCGGCTAATGTCAGTTACAACGAGTATCAGTTTGTCATTGTGCAGGCGCGTTCTGACGGTTTCGTCGAAAAAGTGTATCCCCTGACGATTGGCGATCATGTGAAGAAAGGCACTCCGCTTATCGATATCACCATTCCTGAATGGGTTGAGGCACAAAGTGAGTTCCTGCTGTTATCCGGTACAGGCGGTACGCCAACCCAGATAAAAGGGGTTCTTGAGCGACTTCGTCTGGCTGGTATGCCGGAAGAGGATATTCAAAGGCTGCGTTCAACCCGCACAATCCAGACCCGTTTTACCATTAAAGCACCTATTGATGGTGTCATTACTGCATTTGACCTGCGCACCGGCATGAATATTTCGAAAGATAAAGTCGTGGCTCAGATCCAGGGAATGGACCCGGTCTGGATCAGTGCTGCCGTACCAGAATCTATCGCCTATCTACTGAAAGATACGTCGCAGTTTGAAATTTCGGTACCGGCTTATCCGGATAAAACATTCCATGTCGAAAAATGGAACATTCTTCCCAGCGTTGACCAGACAACCCGTACGCTTCAGGTCCGTCTCCAGGTTTCTAATAAGGATGAGTTTCTCAAGCCGGGCATGAATGCCTATCTGAAACTGAATACCCAGAGCCAGGAGATGCTGCTGATACCAAGCCAGGCCGTTATTGATACCGGTAAAGAACAGCGCGTGATTACTGTCGATGGTGAAGGCCAGTTTGTGCCGAAGCGGATCCACGTTCTGCATGAATCACAGCAACAGTCCGGCATTGGCTCCGGTCTGAATGAAGGCGATACCGTAGTAGTCAGCGGCCTGTTCCTCATTGACTCCGAAGCCAACATTACGGGCGCACTTGAACGTATGCGTCACCCTGAAAAAACAGAAAACAGTATGCCAGCCATGCCTGATCAGCCTGTCAATATGCATTCAGGGCACTGAGGAGACGACGATGATTGAATGGATTATCCGGCGCTCTGTCGCCAACCGTTTCCTGGTCATGATGGGAGCCCTGTTTCTCAGCATCTGGGGCACATGGACGATTATTAACACACCGGTTGATGCCTTGCCTGACCTGTCAGATGTGCAGGTCATTATCAAAACCAGCTATCCCGGTCAGGCTCCGCAGATTGTAGAAAACCAGGTCACTTATCCGCTTACCACCACCATGCTGTCCGTCCCTGGTGCAAAGACCGTGCGCGGGTTTTCTCAGTTTGGTGATTCATATGTATATGTCATTTTTGAAGACGGGACCGATCTCTACTGGGCCCGTTCTCGCGTGCTGGAATACCTGAATCAGGTTCAGGGAAAACTGCCTGCCGGTGTGAGCTCTGAAATTGGCCCTGATGCCACGGGTGTGGGCTGGATTTTTGAATATGCGCTGGTCGATCGCAGCGGAAAACACGATCTTTCTGAATTGCGTTCCCTGCAGGACTGGTTCCTGAAGTTTGAGCTGAAAACCATCCCGAACGTGGCAGAGGTGGCCTCGGTGGGCGGCGTGGTGAAACAGTACCAGATCCAAGTGAATCCGGTAAAGCTGTCCCAGTACGGTATCAGCCTGCCAGAGGTTAAGCAGGCCCTTGAATCGTCTAACCAGGAAGCCGGTGGCTCATCCGTTGAAATGGCGGAAGCCGAGTACATGGTCCGTGCCAGCGGATATCTTCAGAGCATTGATGATTTCAATAATATCGTACTGAAAACCGGCGAGAACGGCGTGCCGGTTTATCTGCGGGATGTTGCCCGCGTGCAGACCGGGCCAGAAATGCGGCGCGGTATTGCCGAGCTTAACGGACAAGGGGAAGTCGCCGGCGGCGTGGTGATCCTGCGGTCGGGTAAAAATGCGCGCGACGTTATCACCGCTGTGAGAGATAAACTGGATACGCTGAAGGCCAGCCTGCCGGAAGGCGTTGAGATCGTGACCACCTACGATCGCAGCCAGTTAATCGACCGGGCCATTGATAACCTCAGCTACAAACTCCTGGAAGAGTTTATCGTAGTGGCTATTGTCTGCGCCCTGTTCCTGTGGCACGTACGTTCTGCCCTGGTGGCGATTATTTCTCTGCCACTTGGCCTGTGTATCGCCTTTATCGTCATGCACTTCCAGGGACTGAACGCCAATATCATGTCGCTGGGAGGGATAGCGATTGCCGTCGGTGCGATGGTGGATGCCGCCATTGTGATGATTGAAAATGCGCATAAACGGCTTGAGGAGTGGGATCATCAGCATCCGGGAGTCCAGATTGACAACGAAACCCGCTGGAAAGTCATTACTAACGCCTCTGTGGAAGTAGGCCCTGCGCTATTTATCAGCCTGCTGATTATCACCCTGTCCTTTATTCCTATCTTCACCCTGGAAGGGCAGGAAGGGCGCCTGTTTGGCCCACTGGCGTTCACGAAAACCTATTCCATGGCGGGTGCGGCCGCGCTGGCCATCATCGTCATTCCGATTTTGATGGGATTCTGGATCCGGGGGAAAATTCCTGCAGAGACCAGTAACCCTCTGAACCGGCTGCTGATTAAAGCATATCATCCGTTGCTGTTGCGGGTTCTTCACTGGCCAAAAACAACACTGCTGGTTGCGGCCTTGTCCATTTTCACCGTTATCTGGCCACTGAGTAAGGTGGGCGGTGAGTTTCTGCCGAAGATTAACGAAGGCGACCTGTTGTACATGCCGTCGACGTTGCCGGGAGTCTCTCCGGCAGAAGCTGCAGCACTCCTGCAGACGACGGACAAGTTAATCAAAAGCGTTCCTGAAGTGGCCTCTGTATTTGGCAAGACCGGTAAAGCAGAGACCGCAACGGATTCCGCGCCGCTCGAAATGGTGGAAACCACGATCCAGCTCAAACCTGAGGATCAGTGGCGTCCAGGCATGACGATTGACAAGATTATTGACGAACTCGACAAGACCGTCCGTTTACCGGGTCTGGCAAACCTCTGGGTGCCGCCAATCCGTAACCGTATTGATATGCTCTCAACCGGGATCAAAAGCCCGATAGGTATCAAAGTATCCGGGACTGTTCTGTCCGATATCGATGCAACGGCACAGAGTATCGAGACGGTAGCCAAAACCGTGCCGGGCGTGGTGTCTGCCCTGGCTGAGCGACTAGAGGGCGGGCGCTACATCGATATCGATATCAACCGGGAAAAAGCCTCCCGCTACGGTATGACGGTAGGTGATGTCCAGCTCTTCGTCTCATCAGCCATCGGCGGCGCGATGGTAGGAGAAACGGTGGAAGGCGTGGCCCGATACCCGATTAATATCCGCTATCCGCAGGATTACCGGAACAGTCCAAATGCGTTGAAACAGATGCCGATCCTGACCCCGATGAAGCAGCAGATCACGCTGGCCGATGTCGCGGATATTAAGGTCGTTTCAGGGCCGACTATGCTGAAAACGGAAAATGCCCGTCCAGCCAGCTGGATTTACATTGACGCGCGTGGCAGGGATATGGTGTCGGTGGTTAATGACATTAAAACGGCTATCAGTCAGAAGGTGAAACTTAGACCGGGCACCAGCGTGTCATTCTCCGGCCAGTTTGAACTGCTTGAACACGCCAACAAGAAACTGAAGCTGATGGTACCAATGACGGTGATGATTATTTTCATCCTGTTGTATCTGGCATTCCGTCGAGCAGATGAGGCCTTACTTATCCTGATGAGTCTGCCGTTTGCACTGGTTGGTGGGATATGGTTCCTGTACTGGCAGGGCTTCCATATGTCTGTGGCGACAGGAACCGGGTTTATCGCCCTGGCAGGGGTGGCAGCAGAGTTTGGCGTGGTCATGCTGATGTATCTGCGTCATGCCATTGAAGCTCACCCGGAATTGTCCCGTAAAGAGACGTTCACACCGGAAGGTCTTGATGAAGCCCTCTATCATGGTGCCGTACTGCGTGTCCGGCCGAAAGCCATGACCGTGGCGGTGATCATTGCGGGTCTGCTGCCCATACTCTGGGGAACCGGCGCAGGTTCGGAAGTCATGAGCCGTATTGCGGCCCCCATGATTGGTGGGATGATCACGGCTCCGCTGCTGTCCCTGTTCATTATTCCTGCCGCCTACAAACTAATCTGGCTGCGCAGACATAAAAAAAGCGTGTCATAACCCTGAAAGGGCGCCCCATATGGGTGCCCTTCTGTACAGATTCACCCTGACGTCAGGGTTTATATCGATAATATACAGAGGTGAGTATGAAAAAAGTGGTTCTAATGGTCCTGGCTCTCGGCCTTTCACTGCCTGCGATGGCGAGTGAAAAAGTGATTGATATGTACAAATCTGAAAACTGTGGCTGTTGTTCCCTGTGGGGCAAGGCGATGGAAAAAGACGGGTTTGAAGTGCGAACTCACGTCATGAATGATCAGGCGCTGTCAGCCCTGAAAGAAAAGCATGCTGTTCCTGCAGGACTACGAAGTTGTCATACCGCGGTTGCCGGTAATTTGATCATTGAAGGCCATGTGCCTGCGACAACGATACATAAAGCAATGCAGTCTGGTTCGGGTATACACGGTCTCGCCACCCCCGGTATGCCTGCAGGAAGTCCGGGAATGGAGATGGGAGCCCGGAAAGAGGCTTACGATGTTATCGCGTTCTCACCGGATGGAAGTAAAAGAGTCTTCCAGCGAATCGAATAGTCAGCGGAACGGCTGATAACGGGACGCCGGCAGCAGGCACTCCTGTGCCGGCGACATTCGTGGTAATCGCATCCATGACATACCCTGAAGACAGAAGATACTTCAGGTATGCATAAGGAGAGTTACTGTGAAAAATGACAATGCAGTGCAACACAACAACCAGAGTGCTTCTGAACAGACATTATCCCCGGACGAGAGTCACGTATTGCATAAGGTGAGAGATCCCGTGTGCGGGATGGAAATCCTGCCCGATAAGGCGCACAGCAGCATTCGATACCAGGACTATCAGCTTTATTTCTGCTCCGCCAGCTGTGAGAGCAAATTTAAAGCCCATCCCGATCGTTATCTTACCGAAGATGCCAGTGAACGTTCCCATCACCATCACCATCACCACGAAGTCAACCCTGATCAGATAAAACAGCCTCACCACCAGGCGGAGAAAGATACTTCTGGAGGTGTGTGGACATGTCCGATGCACCCGGAGATACGCCGTAGTGGTCCCGGAAGCTGTCCTGTCTGTGGAATGGCACTGGAACCGCTCGTAGCCACGGCATCCACGGGGCCGAGTGATGAACTTCGCGACATGACAAGACGCTTCTGGCTGGGGTTGTTGCTGGCGTTTCCGGTTCTGATACTCGAAATGGGATCTCATCTGTTTCCCGCTTTGAGGAATACAGTACCGCCACAGTACAACACGTGGCTGCAGTTACTTCTGGCCTCTCCTGTCGTGTTGTGGTGTGGCTGGCCATTCTTCGCCCGGGCCGGAATGTCGTTGCGTAACCGCTCCCTGAATATGTTTACTCTCGTTGCAATGGGGACCGGTGTAGCCTGGGTGTACAGCGTCATTGCAACCGTCTTCCCTTCCTGGTTTCCTGCATCGTTCAGAAACATGGATGGCCTGGTGGCCGTTTATTTTGAAGCCGCCGCTGTTATCACGGTGCTTGTTCTGCTGGGACAGGTCCTTGAATTACGCGCAAGGGAACAAACGTCGGGCGCCATTACCGCACTTCTGAACCTTGCTCCCAAAACCGCCAGACGACTGGATGATGATGGTCATGAAACGGACATTAATGCTGAAGATGTCCTGCCTGGCGATAAGCTCCGCATCAGGCCTGGAGAGAGTGTTCCGGTCGACGGTATCGTGATCAAAGGCAAAACGGCCATTGATGAATCGATGGTAACCGGGGAGTCAATGCCGGTTACCAAAACGGAGGGTGACCCTGTCATCGGCGGGACCATTAATCAGACAGGTAGTCTTATCATCCGTGCAGAGAAAGTCGGTGATGAAACGATGCTCTCACGAATTGTTCAGATGGTCGCTGATGCACAGCGTTCGCGTGCCCCCATCCAGAGAATGGCTGACAGCGTCTCAGGCTGGTTTGTTCCTCTGGTGATACTTATCGCGGTTGTTGCTTTCGTGATCTGGTCTGTCTGGGGGCCCGAGCCCAAGGTAGCGCACGGTCTGATTGCTGCTGTATCGGTCCTGATTATTGCCTGTCCCTGTGCGCTTGGGCTGGCCACGCCGATGTCGATAATGGTGGGGGTAGGCAAAGGAGCCCAGGCCGGGGTGTTAATCAAGAATGCCGAAGCGCTGGAGCGCCTTGAAAAAGTGGACACGCTGGTTGTCGATAAAACAGGCACGCTCACGGAAGGTGCGCCGACGGTGACAGGGATTATCAGTCTCAGTCCGGGTGGTGAAACATCTCTTTTACGTGTAACGGCCGCAGTGGAAAAAGGCTCGCAGCATCCGCTGGGTATGGCAGTAGTTAAAGCAGCACAGGAAAAGGGGATCGCGATACCCGCAGTCACTAATTTCAATGCCCCGTCGGGTAAAGGTGTCTCAGGCGATGTTGAAGGTCAACGGGTTGTTATCGGTAATGAGCTGGTTATGCAGGAAAACAGGATCGTTATTGATAATCAAAAGGCCGTTGCAGATACGTTGCGGATGGAAGGCGCTACCGTTATCTATGTGGCTACAGACGGGCACCTTGCAGGCCTGATAGCTATCTCGGATCCCGTGAAAGCAACTACGCCGGATGCGCTAAAAGCGTTACGTCAGGCGGGGATCCGCATTGTTATGCTCACCGGGGATAACCAGCTTACTGCTGAAGCAGTCGCACGGAAACTGGGAATAGATGAGGTTGAAGCCGGGATTCTGCCTGATGGCAAAAAAGCAGTGATAACCCGACTGAAAGAGTCTGGTCATGTGGTTGCGATGGCCGGAGACGGTGTGAATGATGCCCCGGCGTTGGCGGCGGCTGACGTGGGTATAGCCATGGGAACGGGTACAGATGTGGCAATAGAAAGTGCCGGCGTTACCCTTCTCAAAGGCGATTTGATGATACTGAACAGAGCACGTCATCTGTCAGAAATCACCATGACAAATATCCGGCAGAATCTGTTTTTTGCATTTATCTACAACGCACTTGGCGTGCCCGTGGCTGCTGGTCTGCTTTACCCGGTATATGGAATACTGCTGTCGCCAGTTATTGCGGCGGCGGCCATGGCTCTTTCCTCCGTCAGCGTCATTGTAAATGCGTTGCGTCTGAAAAGGGTCAGGCTCGGGAAATAACCCTGAATGAAGAGCCAGTTACGAACAGAAGGAGTCCGGAATGAAAAGTACAACTTATGCTCTTATTGCAGTCGCCGCGATCGCGGCATTTGCCCTCCTGCGCGAACACTGGTCACATGTGGCAGGTTACTGGCCATATCTGTTATTGCTGGTCTGCCCGCTAATGCATCTTTTCCACGGACACGGAGGGCATGGAGATCATCAACATCACGGAAGTGAAAACGATAAAAAAAATTAATCCGGCAGACGGGGCCGCGTCGCGGTCCCGTTATCAGTCCAGGTATCGTTCGTAGTCTCTGGCATGCGCAAAGGCATGCTGTTCGAGTTTGTTATCAGCGGGTACCGCTGCCCGGAACGCCAGCGAGTTAACAGGATTGTTATTGATGACCAGCTCGTAATGTAGATGAGGACCGGATGAACGTCCGCTGTTACCGGATAACGCAATAGCGCCTCCCCGGGTAACCCTGGCCCCTTTAGTAACGAGTATTTTATTGAGGTGGAGATAGCGAGTTTTAACACCGGCTTTTCCCGTTACTTCAACAAAATATCCCATAGTACTGTTGTATTCGGCCCGGGTGATTTTTCCGTCGATGACGCTAACTATTTTCGTGTTCATGGGCATGGAATAATCAATGCCATTATGGGGACTCACTTTTCCCGATACCGGGTTAAGTCTTGCAGGATTGAAAGGTGAACTGAGTCTTGCTGTGGTCGGTAACGGATAATCGAGACTGCCTTTCCCGGAAGTATCGGAAAGGTTATAGAACTTTTTGTCTGATATACGATACGCCGTGTAATTAAATGAACCGGACGTAAATTTATAGGCTACGACACGTGATTTTCCCGCTTTCTTTTGCAGTACGAGTTTTAATGATTCATTTTTTTTCAAATGCCGAAGATTAAACCGGGAAGGCAAAGAGCGCTGAAGGGTAGCGATCTCGTTCGATTCCAGGCCCGAGCGGGTGGCTGAAAGGTAGGCATTTTCTTTTACGACATCGGTAGAATACATTTACTGGAATTCGCCGTTAGCATGAACACTGCGGCGTATGCTAGGGGTTTTCTGGAGGCGTGTCATCTGTCAGTTAATCGGGAGCACCGTTGATGGTCATCATTTTTGTAACATATCTTGTTTCCCGTTTGCTCCTGAAGCTCTGGGAACTGTATGACAGGCCCGATAGTGATGAGTAGCGTTAATTATGCAGGTCACTATGCCGTAACCCCGCATAGTGACCTGCCAGTAAAATCGTCACCTCATCCCAGGGGGGAGCAGAAGTCGCTTACTGCTTGCCGCTTTCATACAATTCTCGAAGTTTTTTTGCCTGTATTTGATGAGCTTCGGCACCTGCATTATTGACACTCTCATGTATAAGTGCAGCTTTCTCACCGGCATTCAGTTCGCTAAAGGATAAGTTTTTTGTGTTTGCTTCACTTTCGTTCAGCATTTTTTTATGTTCCTCAATCATTTTTTGATGTGGATAAGAAGCGCTATTATTCATAAATGAATGAGCAATAATAGCTCTTTCATGTTCATTCATTTCAGAAAACGGAGTCGCTATATCTTTATTTTTTTCATCAGTATTCTGTTCATGCGTAGCCGCGTTCACATGGGAAATTGCAGAGGCATTATTGACGAAACGATGTGCGTCGTGCGCAATGTTACTGGACTGGGCAAAAACCGCCCCGGATAATAAAGAGGTTAACGCAGTGACAGCAATTAATGTTTTCATAATAAAATACCTTTCCTGACAAATAAAAAGAGGCTCACATAATCATATATAAAAATAACAGACACGTGGGAAAGATGACATAAATGTAATATAGCCAGTTACATTACACAATTGTAATGAATTTGTTTTGTAAGGTGTGCTAGCTTCATTTCATTGCAGGAGAATGAATCTAATTCAAATCGGTTCTCTATCTCTGCCATTAACCATATTTTAATTAAGGGATCGCCATGCAACTCAAAACGTCTCGACGAACTTTCCTGAAGGGGTTGACCCTCTCTGGTGTAGCCGGAAGTCTTGGCGTATGGAGCTTCAATGCACGTTCCAGTCTGAGCCTGCCACCTGCAGCATCCCTGGAGGGTACTCAGTTTGACCTGACCATTGGTGAAACGACCGTCAATATCACCGGCAGTCAGCGCCAGGCCAAAACCATCAATGGCGGCCTGCCGGGGCCCGTCCTTCGCTGGAAAGAAGGTGAAACTATTACCCTGAAGGTCAAAAACCGGCTCAATGAGCAGACATCCATTCACTGGCACGGCATTATTCTTCCGGCCAATATGGATGGTGTACCGGGACTGAGTTTTATGGGCATCGAGCCTGATGACACCTACGTCTACACCTTCAAGGTTAAGCAGAACGGGACTTACTGGTACCACAGCCATTCCGGTCTTCAGGAACAGGAAGGGGTATACGGTGCCATTATTATCGATGCCCAGGAGCCTGAACCTTTTGCTTACGATCGTGAGCATGTGATCATGTTGTCTGACTGGACCGATGAAAATCCTCAGCATCTGCTGAAAAAATTAAAAAAACAGTCGGATTACTACAATTTCAATAAACCAACCGTTGGCTCTTTTTTCCGTGATGTGAATACCAGGGGGCTGTCAGCCACCATTGCCGATCGGAAAATGTGGGCTGAAATGAAAATGAATCCAACTGACCTCGCGGATGTCAGCGGTTACACCTACACCTATCTCATGAACGGACAGGCCCCGCTGAAAAACTGGACCGGACTGTTCCGTCCGGGTGAAAAAATACGCTTACGGTTTATCAACGGCTCGGCAATGACCTATTTCGATATCCGCATTCCCGGGCTCAAAATGTCGGTTGTGGCTGCAGATGGTCAGTATGTCAATCCGGTCACCGTTGACGAATTCAGGATTGCAGTTGCCGAAACCTATGATGTCATCGTGGAGCCGCAGGGTGAGGCCTATACCATCTTCGCACAATCCATGGACAGAACCGGTTACGCTCGCGGGACTCTGGCCACAAGAGAGGGGTTAAGTGCTGCCGTTCCCGCTCTCGATCCTCGTCCTCTTCTGACCATGGAAGATATGGGTATGGGAGGAATGGGACATGATATGGCAGGAATGGATCACAGCCAGATGGGAGGCATGGATAACAGCGGACAGATGATGTCTATGGATGGCGCTGACCTGCCGGAAAGCGGGACATCCTCCGCGCCAGTGGACCACAGCAACATGGCCGGTATGGATCATTCCCAGATGGCCGGAATGCCGGGAATGCAAAGTCATCCTGCGTCAGAAACGGATAACCCGCTGGTTGATATGCAGGCGATGAGCGTCTCTCCGAAATTAAACGATCCGGGTATTGGTCTTCGAAATAACGGAAGAAAGGTTCTCACGTACGCGGATTTGAAAAGCCGCTTTGAGGATCCTGACGGACGTGAACCCGGACGAACGATAGAACTGCATTTAACCGGGCACATGGAAAAGTTTGCCTGGTCATTTAATGGCATTAAGTTTTCCGATGCCGCACCTGTGCTGCTGAAATACGGTGAGCGACTCAGAATCACGCTGGTCAACGATACCATGATGACTCACCCCATTCACCTGCATGGTATGTGGAGCGATCTGGAAGATGAAAACGGTAATTTCATGGTGCGTAAACATACAATAGATGTTCCTCCTGGTACCAAACGCAGTTACAGAGTGACAGCAGATGCGCTTGGCCGCTGGGCATATCACTGCCATTTGCTCTATCACATGGAAATGGGAATGTTTCGTGAAGTTCGGGTGGAGGAATGATGCGAATGAAGAGAAATTTTAAGGCCATACCGGTTTTGTTCGCCGGTTTGTTTACCTCACAGGTTTCGATCGCAGCGGGCTCAGTGTCTGCAGACCCCCACGCCGGGCACGACATGTCAGCTATGCAGATGTCAGCGGATGAGAACTTCACTGAGATGACGTCCATGGAGCCCGTTGTGACAGAGAGCAGAACGCCAATTCCGCCAGTTACCGATGCCGACCGAAAGGCTGCATTCGGCAATTTACAGGGGCATGCAATTCACGACAGTGCAATTAATTATCTGGTTCTGCTGGATCAGCTTGAATGGCAACGGTCGGATAACAGCAACAATTTCAGCTGGAGCGTTAACAGCTGGATCGGAGGCGACACAGACCGGCTTTGGCTAAAGAGCGAAGGTGAACGAAGCGGGGGAAAAACAGAGACGGCAGAAGCCCAGTTACTCTGGGGACATGCGGTTGGCCCATGGTGGGATTTGGTTGCGGGTGTCAGGCAGGAATTCAGACCTGAGTCAGCCCAGACCTGGGCTGCTGTCGGTTTTCAGGGACTTGCGCTCTATAATTTTGAGTCTGAAATTACGGGTTTTGTCAGTAATGGTGGAAAAGCCGCTCTGCGTCTGGGAGGAGAATACGACGTTTTACTTACTAACCGGCTCATACTCCAGCCATCCTATGAGGTGAATTTCTACAGTCAGGATGATGAATCGCGGGGGCGCGGCAGGGGATTAGCTGACACAGAGCTGGGGCTCCGGTTGCGCTATGAAATACGCCGCGAGTTTGCACCCTATGTAGGCGTCTCCTGGAATCAGCTTTACGGGAAAACATCCGATATGGCGAAAAGAGAGGGTGAGAAAGACCATCAGGTAGTATTCCTGGCGGGAGCCAGAATCTGGTTTTAATGCATTGACTTAAAACACTCAACTAAACAGGTAAATAATATGTCGATTTTACATAAAGCCACTCTTACAGGTGGCCTGGTTCTGGGCGTCGCTTTTTCTGCTATGGCCCATCCGGAATTAAAAAGCTCGGTGCCACAGGCTGATTCAGCTGTAGCGGCCCCGGAAAAGATTCAGCTAAATTTCACGGAAAATCTGACCGTGAAATTCTCAGGTGCAAAATTAACGATGACGGGTATGAAAGGCATGTCATCACATTCTCCGATGCCAGTCGCGGCAAAAGTGGCACCAGGCGCTGACCCTAAATCGATGGTCATTATTCCGCGAGAACCTTTACCCGCTGGCACTTATCGTGTTGACTGGCGCGCGGTTTCTTCAGATACGCACCCGATTACCGGTAATTACACTTTCACAGTGAAGTAATATCATGAACGACCTGATTATGATTGTTATTCGTTTTCTTCTTTATCTTGATTTGATGGTAATATTTGGATTGCCATTTTTTCAGATATATGGAATAAGCGGTGTAAGACATGAAGCGTATAACCTGACTAATTTCAGGTCGTTTATAACCTTTGCTGTTGTTGCAGGCATCATTCTTACTGGCATTAATATGCTCCTGGTATCTAATGCCATGAGCGGAGTAACTGATCTCAGAGAATTATCCATCCATATTATCGAGATGGTTATAGAAGAAACTGATGTAGGTATTAGCTGGATTGTCAGGCTCTGTGCCCTGTTTACCACACTCGGTGCTTTGTTCCTTTACACTAATAAGAGAGTATTGTCCTGCCTGCTAATGACGATGAGTGGGGGCGTGGCGCTGGCTACACTTGCCTGGGGAGGACACGCCGTCATGCATGACGGTCTGCATTACTACCTCCATTTACTGGGCGATCTGACTCATCTCGGCGCTGCAGGTGCCTGGACAGGTGCTCTGGTTGCATTTGCTATCCTGCTGATGCGCAGAAACGCGCATAATGCACAGAGCGTCAGTGTGATATCTGACTCTCTGGCAAAATTTGCAACCGCAGGAACGGTGATTGTTGTGGCTCTGATCCTGAGTGCGCTGGTCAACTATCTGTATATTGCTGAAGGTAACTTAACCCCCTTGTTCAACAGTGCCTGGGGGGGCATATTGCTTGCTAAAACGGCTCTGTTTGTTCTGATGCTTCTGCTGGCTGCAGCAAACCGGTTTCACCTTGGCCCCCGCCTTGAAGTTATGGTCAGGGAAGGGAATTATGTTCGCAGCGTTGCCATGATGCGAAACAGCATCCTGACAGAATTCTTCGTTGCGGTCGCCATTCTGGGGGCTGTATCTTGGCTAGGAACGCTTGCTCCGTCTCAGGCAAGCTAGTGATCCGTAATATTTTTACCATCATATCATCGAGTTAACCATGCAGCGTATTTTAATCGTTGAAGACGAACATAAAACAGGTAGTTACCTGCAGCAGGGACTGGTTGAGGAGGGCTATCAGGCCGATCTCTTTGATAATGGCCGCGATGGTCTCGGGGCCGCGTCGAAAGGACAGTATGATTTGATAATACTGGACGTGATGCTGCCTTTCCTCGACGGGTGGCAAATCATCAGCGCACTGAGGGAGTCCGGGCACGAAGAACCGGTCCTGTTTTTAACCGCAAAGGACAACGTACGGGACAAAGTGAAAGGGCTGGAGCTTGGCGCAGATGACTATCTTATCAAGCCCTTCGATTTTACAGAACTGGTTGCACGGGTAAGAACCTTATTGCGCCGGGCCCGTTCACAGACTGCCACGGTTTGCACCATAGCTGACATGACCGTCGATATGGTGCGGCGGACAGTGACACGCTCAGGTAAAAAGATCCATCTCACCGGCAAAGAATACGTTCTGCTTGAACTGCTGCTGCAACGCACCGGAGAAGTGTTACCCAGAAGTCTTATCTCGTCACTGGTCTGGAATATAAATTTTGACAGTGATACGAATGTGATAGATGTTGCCGTGAGACGGCTCAGAAGCAAAATTGACGATGACTATGAGCCAAAACTGATCCATACCGTGCGCGGTGCCGGATATATTCTGGAGATCAGAGAAGAGTGAGATTCAAAATTTCCCTGACCACGCGCCTGAGTCTGATTTTTTCTGCAGTTATGCTGACTGTATGGTGGTTATCAAGTTTTTTACTGATTAGCACCCTTAATGGCTATTTCGATAATCAGGATCGGGATTTTCTGACAGGTAAACTTCAGCTTACTGAAGAGTTTCTGAAAGCAGAAACGTTCCAAAATAAAACTGATATTAAATCATTATCAGAAAAAATAAATGATGCGATGATAGGGCACAGTGGATTATTCATATCTATAAAAAACATGGAAAATGAAAAAATCGTGGAGCTGTATGCTAAAAATTCTGCGGTCCCTGAGATCCTGTTAAATAAGTCAGGTGATATTCTCGACTATATGATCCAGACTGAAGAAAATAATACTGTTTACCGCAGCATCTCACGTCGGGTTGCAGTGACTCCGGAACAGGGTAAAAGCAAACATTTCATCATTACGGTTGCCACGGATACAGGGTATCACACCCTGTTTATGGACAAACTCAGCACCTGGCTGTTCTGGTTCAATATAGGTCTGGTCTTTATTTCAATTTTTCTGGGCTGGCTGACCACACGTATTGGTCTGAAACCGTTACGGGAAATGACCAGCCTGGCTTCCTCCATGACGGTGCATAGCCTGGATCAGCGTCTTAATCCCGATCTGGCTCCGCCGGAAATCTCTGAGACCATGCAGGAGTTCAATAACATGTTCGATCGCCTGGAGGGGTCATTCCGGAAACTGTCAGATTTCTCGTCTGACATCGCGCATGAATTGCGCACACCGGTCAGTAATCTGATGATGCAGACGCAGTTTGCACTGGCTAAGGAAAGGGAGGTTTCGCATTACCGCGAAATTTTATTCGCTAACCTGGAAGAACTGAAAAGGTTGTCACGAATGACCAGTGACATGCTTTTTCTGGCACGTTCAGAGCATGGTCTGCTGCAGCTGGAGAAACATGATGTGGATCTGGCCGCCGAACTGAATGAATTACGTGAGTTATTCGAGCCCCTGGCAGACGAAACAGGAAAGACAATCACGGTTGAAGGAGAGGGCGTTGTTGCCGGAGACAGCGATATGCTGCGACGTGCTTTCAGTAACCTGCTCTCCAATGCTATCAAGTATTCTCCCGATAACACCTGTACAGCGATACGCCTTGAGCGTGACAGTGACTGTGTGAACGTGATGATTACCAATACGATGTCTGGCCCGGTTCCCGCTAATCTTGAACGTTTGTTTGACCGGTTCTATCGCGCAGACTCATCAAGGGTCCACAACACGGAAGGCGCGGGGCTGGGATTATCAATTACAAGGTCGATCATTCATGCTCACGGCGGCGAGCTGTCAGCAGAACAGCAGGGGCGGGAAATTGTGTTCAAAGTGCGCCTGTTAATGGATTAATCCCGTTATTCAGGAGAAACCTGAAAGGTGACAAAATTGTCATCATTCAGTCACGCGATAAACAGAGGCGGTTTTTTATAATCAGTCATAAATCAGGACTAGCGTGATAACCCAATCGCCCGGTTCCTGGAGTGATGATTAACCAGCCCTGTAATCAAATGCTTTAGCATTGATTGTTCGGGTATGAAAACACCGGAGACCCAACCATGAAAAAGATTCTTGTATCCTTTATTGCCATGATGGCTGTCGCTTCATCTGCCATGGCTTCAGAGACAATGAACATGCATGACCAGGTAAATAATGCCCAGGCACCGGCCCATCAGATGCAGTCTTCAACTGTTAAAAGCACAGTTGAGGGAGAGAGCATGAAAATGATGGATATGAATGACCACGATAAGGCAGCAATGTCCCATGAAATGATGCAAAACAGTAATTCTGCCGCTCACCAGGACATGGCTGAAATGCATAAAAAAATGATGAATGCTAAACCAGGGGCTACCAACGAAACAGCAAAGTCATTTTCTGAAATGAGCGAGCATGAGAAGGCCGCAGTAGTGCATGAGAAGGCGAATAATGGTCAGTCTTCCGTTGTTCACCAGCAGCAGGCTGAAAAGCATCGCAGTCAGATCACCCAGAATTAACCCGCAGCTCCACTTGTAAGACCCTCATTTGACGCCAAATTCACTGGCTTACGCTCCTGCCCGGGAGCGTTTTTTTTATGCTTCACTACAATGTAGCCGTGAAGCCAACAACGACTATTTGTCCCCCACTCCACAGAGCATGTTTTCTATCCTTACATGAAATAGCCCTCCCATATAGATACGAAAAAACATATGTGTTTTTTGACTTTTAGCCTCAGAAGCGCGAAACTCGCCATTCAAAGCAGGAGAGTATAATGACACAAATTTCATCCCTACAACTTTTCAAAATCCTATCTGATGAGACCCGTCTGGGTATCGTACTGCTGCTCAGAGAGATGGGAGAGCTATGCGTGTGCGATCTCTGCACGGCACTGGAACAGTCACAACCCAAGATCTCCCGCCATCTGGCGATGCTTCGGGAATGTGGACTGTTGCTGGATCGCAAACAGGGCAAGTGGGTTCACTACCGCTTATCCCCACATATTCCTTCCTGGGCCGCTCAGGTGATTGAGCAGGCCTGGTTAAGCCAACAGGACGACGTGCAGACCATCGCCCGTAAGCTGGCATCAGCCAACTGCTCTGGAAGCGGTAAGGCTGTTTGTATCTAAAAAATTTGCCTGAACATATATGATTTTACGAATGTGAGGTATCAAAGATGAAAACGTTAACCGTGTTTGATCCGGCGATGTGCTGCAGTACCGGCGTTTGTGGTTCAGATGTTGATCAGGTTCTGGTCGATTTTTCTGCTGATGTGCAATGGCTGAAAGGGCGTGGGGTTCAGATCGAACGTTACAACCTGGCGCAACAGCCGATGAGCTTCGTTGAGAACGCTAAAGCGAAAGCATTCCTTGAAGCTTCTGGAGCCGAAGGGCTTCCGCTGCTGTTGCTGGATGGCGAAACGGTGATGGCAGGGCGTTATCCCAAACGTGCTGAACTGGCTCGCTGGTTAGGTATTCCGCTGGAGAAAGTGGGCGTGGCTCCGACAAGCTGCTGTGGTGGTAACACTTCCTGTTGTTGAGTATGTCAGGAGAACATATGCATTTTTTACAGAATATCCCGCCTTACCTGTTTTTCACTGGCAAAGGAGGAGTAGGTAAAACCTCAATTTCCTGCGCTACAGCTATACGCCTGGCAGAACAGGGCAAGCGCGTCCTGCTTGTCAGTACCGATCCGGCTTCTAACGTTGGTCAGGTATTCGATCAGACTATCGGGAAAACTATCCAGCCCGTGACTGCTGTGTCTGGTCTTTCGGCTCTGGAGATTGACCCGCAGGATGCCGCCCAGCAATACCGCGCCAGAATCGTTGACCCTATTAAAGGTCTTTTGCCTGATGACGTTGTTAACAGCATCAGTGAACAGCTTTCAGGAGCTTGTACGACAGAGATTGCTGCGTTCGACGAGTTTACTGGCTTACTGACCGACGCTTCTCTGCTGACCCGCTTCGATCACATCATTTTTGATACTGCCCCAACGGGCCACACTATTCGCCTTCTTCAGCTTCCCGGAGCCTGGAGCAGCTTCATCGAAAGTAACCCAGATGGTGCTTCCTGTCTTGGGCCGATGGCGGGGCTGGAAAAGCAGCGTGAGCAATATGCTCATGCGGTTGAGGCATTATCCGATCCTGAACGAACTCGCCTTGTGCTGGTCGCGCGATTGCAAAAATCAACACTGCAGGAAGTCGCTCGTACTCATGGCGAATTATCAGCTAAGCGTGTGAGAGTTGCATCAGACAGCGCTTTAACCGCATCGGAGTACTGGTGCTGTTGTTTCTCCAGCCCAACCAGAGGCCCGAGGTTTGCAGCGGCATCAGGGTTCGCCTCCAGATAACCGCTCCAGGCTCCCGGCAATTCAAGCATGCGGATGGTGTGACCGGTTGGCGCGGTATCAAATACGATATGGTCATATTTTTCCCGCAACTCATGATTGGTCAGCAGACCGGTAAACTCATCAAACGCAGCGATTTCCGTGGTGCATGAGCCAGAGAGGGGGTTTGAAGGTCAATGATGTAAAAAACCACGTTAAGAAGATACTTCATTGTTTATATTAATATTTAAAGGGCGAAGCTCTCCCTTCAGAATATCCTCCGGCAGCGTGAATGTGTAATGCCCCAGCATATTGATATGCCCGTGCATCAACGGTGACAGCCGGGCAATATGTTCATCATCCGGTGTTTCGCCCGTGGTTGTCCTTATATGCGAAAGTGCTTCCTGCATATAGAGTGAGTTCCACAGCACCACGGCGTTAGTGACCAGACCCAGCGCGCCCAGCTGGTCTTCCTGCCCCTCGCGGTAACGCTTCCTGATCTCACCGCGCTGACCGTAACAGATGGCTCTGGCCACAGCATGACGGCCTTCTCCCCGGTTCAGTTGCGTCAGAATACGGCGGCGATAATCCTCATCATCGATATAATTAAGCAGGTACAATGTCTTGTTGACCCGCCCGACCTCCATGATCGCCTGCGCCAGCCCTGACGGGCGGGTACTTCTGAGCAGAGAACGGATAAGCTCCGATGCGTGGATGGTGCCCAGTTTCAGGGAACCGGATGCCCGCATCATTTCATCCCAGTGGTTTTCAATCCTGGTTAACTCCACGCATCCTCTTGCCAGTTCATCTAGTGCGCCGTAATGGGCGTTTTTGTCGATCCGCCAGAATACGGCTTCACCGGCATCAGCCAGCCGGGGAGAAAACTGATATCCCAGCAGCCAGAACAGGCCAAAAATGATGTCACTGGCACCGGCCGTGTCTGTCATAATTTCGACCGGATTCAGCCCTGTCTGCTGTTCCAGAAGACCTTCCAGCACAAAAATGGAGTCGCGTAATGTGCCGGGAATGACAATACCGTGGAACCCGGTGTACTGATCTGAAATGAAGTTGTACCAGGTGATGCCACGCCCTGAACCAAAATATTTTTTGTTCGGTCCGGCGTTGAGCGTTTTCACCGGCGTGACAAAGCGCATGCCGTCAGCTGAAGCCACCTCGCCACCGCCCCAGTGGCCGGCAAGCTCCAGCGTGGACTGAAAATCAACCAGCCGGGCATTGGCGCTGACCAGTGTTTCTGCCCGGAGGTAATTCTGTTTCACCCAGCTGAGCCGGTGGCGGGTCAGTGCCGGTATATTGTGTTTTATCAGTGGCTCATGCCCGATATTACAGGCCTCGGCCAGCAGAACGGCACACAGGCTGACGTGAAGATCCTTTGCTCTGGCTTCTGATTCACTGACGTGCGTAAACTCACGGGTAAAACCGGTTCTGGCGTCGATTTCGAGCAGCAGTTCGGTTAAATCCACGGGCGGGAGAAGCTGTTTCACCCGGCTGCTCAGCTGTGTCAGCGCAGGCGGCTCATCGAGTTTTTCCAGGCTGCTGACAGTCAGGGAAGGATACTTACCGTTATGACAGATGCTCACGGCATCATTACAGTCAAAGCGACGCGATACCGTTTTCCAGGTCTCATCCAGTTGCGCTGCTAGCTGTTGTACCGCTTTTCTGCCGTCAGTGGGGTGTCCCAGCGCACGACAGACGGCCACACGCTGAGCCTGCCATTCCCTGCCCTGAAGCAGCTTCCGGCGCGGATCGCCCCAGCGGTCGCTGTTTTCCAGCCAGATATCACGACGACGCAGTGCATCCTGAAGACGTTCCAGCAGGCACAGTGAGTAGCCGGCGCGTTGTATACGGCCATCAGTATCATAGACCAGACGTTTCCAGGGGCCGGTGATGATGTGTTCAGGCGCATCGTCCAGTATGCGTTTTTTCGAACCGTTCAGTTCGGTAAGGTAATGGACAGCAGCCAGGGTATGCTCACCGTCAGGAGCAGCACAAAAGTGCAGGTCGCGCAGAAGCGCAGGAAGGAAGCGCTTCACCCGGCCGTACTGCTCCACCATTTCATCCTGAAAATTTGTATTATGCGGGCGGGCCAGCTCATTAACTTTATCAACAGACTCCGCAATCCTTGCGACCGGCACGCTTTTGAATATGGTCTTTCGCAACGCACTCTCATCAGTATTTTCGTCAAGCAGAAGCGCACAGGCCCGCGCCAGCAGTAGTGCTGCCCGATCGAGATCTTTCAGCGTCCTGAGCCGCTTTTTCTGCCCCGTTTTCTTTGCCTCACGGGCGATGTCCAGGATCAGCATATCAAGCACATCAACGGCTTCATCCAGGGCGGCTATTTCCTGCGCTTTAACAAATGCGGTCAGCACAGCCAGCCGCCGTGCTTCTGGCATTCTGGCGATATACCTTGCTGATGCCATGCCGGCGTAGCGGGCCAGATTACGCAGTTGTATGGCCGGCAGCCCGCTAAAATTCAGCCGGGAAAACTCCAGGTTTCTCAGTCGGGTATAACGTTCCAGCGCTTCCGTAAAAGACGGCCCACTAACCGTTACAGGACCTTTGCGTAGCTGCTCCATAACCGACATCCGCTGCCCTTCAGGGATCTCAAGTAACCCTGCCAGTTGTGCGGTCTGCCAGCTGTCAGGTAGCGATGCCAGCTTTCGCCACAGGCGGCGATTTGCCCGCTCACGGATTTCACCAATGATCCTGGTCAGGGTGGACGCGGCGGGCAACAGCACCTTGTGCTGAAGCAGCCATGCTGTGGCAAAATCAAACATCAGGCCGGGACGTTCATTACTGAGCCAGGCGCGGACATACAGCAGGCGCTTAAGCCGAAATGACCAGGGCTGGTCGCCAAAATCATGATACCCATAATGCTGCCTGATGAGCGCGTGATGCTCCCAGCGCGTGTTCTCTCTCTGTGCATAACGGGACAATATCTCCGGGCGTGGAATACCCAGTTGTGCCGCCACATAGTGCCGGACGCCAGCGGGGATCTGCATGGCGTCATTGATGAATGTTCCCAGAAACCGGGCTGTCGTGAGCTGAAGGGCAATTCCAAGCCGGTTATGTCTGCCCCGGCGATGATTAACAAAATCCAGATCACGTTCATCAAGATGGAAATATCTCGCCAACTGGACTTCATTTGGCTCGGCGGCATAACGTCCATAATTCTGAACCTGGCTGTCGGTGAGAAAATCAGCGCTCATCGGTACATTCCTTCGCGATTCATTGTTCCATAATCTTTATGAAGGTATCATATATTATGATATTTGATACCCATCAAAACCAAAGCGGAAAAGGGTATCAGAAATCGTAATTTATACATTATGATACCACTTTGTATCAAAAACGATTTGTGAGACTGAAATGGCGTTACTGGGCTATGCCAGGGTATCAACCAGCCACCAGAAGCTGACGCTCCAGGTGGCTGGGGTCAGTTTGGATATCGAAAATTATTGTACGTTAAGCTCATTTTTTAATCATTTCTGGTTTTTTTGGAAACGTAATATTCTGGATGTTAAGACGGTCATGCGGGGACATTGAACACAGATAATCATGTCCAGGTACGAACGTCCCATATAGAGTGTGAGCATTGATCGTGCTGTATTTTCGTTTATAGTAGATAGATTCTGTATCATACAGAGCACGTGGTCAGCACTAAAGTACATTACGCTGACTTATTCTGTTCACTGAGGGCTGAGTACCTGCTTTCAAGGATTTATCTGCTGATCATGCGCATTACGCCACCCTGAGTTTTCCCTTCCTCCGCCGTACTGAGCGAGCCTCAGAACGCACGTAATAACATCCCGTCTGCGGATGTGTTTTATCGTATTTGAAACTTATGTCCTCCGGGGCTAACTACATCTAAAAACTGAGAAATTACTATGTTGCTGTCCTCGACGCGTAAGGACTGGCTGGGTAACGTCCGTGGTGACGTGCTGGCTGGTATTGTTGTCGCGCTCGCACTCATTCCAGAAGCGATCGCCTTTTCCATTATTGCCGGTGTTGACCCTCAGGTGGGGCTTTACTCCGCTTTCTGTATCCCGCTGATTATGGCCTTCTTTGGTGGTCGCCCGGCGATGATATCTTCATCAACGGGGGCAATGGCGCTCCTGATGGTGACCCTGGTGAAGGATCATGGACTACAGTACTTACTGGCTGCCTCCGTACTGACCGGCGTATTCCAGCTGATAGCCGGTTATCTTAAACTCGGCGGGCTCATGCGCTACGTCTCACGCTCCGTGGTGACCGGATTCGTTAATGCACTCGCGATCCTGATTTTCATGGCGCAGTTACCTGAGCTCACCAATGTGACCTGGCATGTTTATGCTATGACGGCAGTAGGGCTCGCCATTATCTACCTCTTCCCGTATCTGAATAAAACAATCCCCTCACCCCTTGTCTGTATCGTGGTGCTTACGGCGATTGCCATATGGCTGCATCTGGACGTGCGTACGGTCGGGGATATGGGCAAACTGCCTGACAGTCTGCCGGTCTTCCTGGTGCCGGATATCCCGCTGAATCTTGATACGCTCCTGATTATTCTCCCTTACTCCGCAGGCCTCGCCATTGTAGGGTTACTGGAATCAATGATGACAGCCACGATTGTGGACGATATGACGGATACCCCCAGTGATAAAAACAGGGAATGCAAGGCTCAGGGCATCGCTAATATCTGCACCTCATTTGTCGGGGGAATGGCGGGCTGTGCAATGATTGGTCAGTCTGTTATCAACGTGAAATCCGGCGGTCGGGGCCGTCTGTCCACCCTCACTGCCGGTGTGGTCCTGCTGTGTATGGTAGTCTTTCTCAGGGACCTGGTCTCGCAAATCCCTATGGCCGCGCTTGTCGCCGTAATGATCATGGTTTCGATTGGTACCTTTTCATGGCGTTCAGTTACCGACCTTAAAAGCCATCCCATTTCTACCAGCGTGGTGATGCTGGCAACAGTGGTGGTGGTGGTGGCCACTCATAATCTGGCATTCGGGGTACTGACCGGTGTGCTTATCGCTTCCCTGAATTTTGCCACTAAAGTGGCGCGTTTTCTGGCTGTCTCTTCAGAACTCAGGGAAGAGTCCCGGCTCTATAAGGTCACCGGGCAGGTGTTCTTTGCCTCCGCCGACCGCTTTATGGCGTATTTTGATTTTCGCGAAGCTGCAGAGAAAGTTGTCATTGATGTTACGCATGCCCATTTCTGGGATATCACGTCGGTCAGCGCACTGGATAAGGTGGTTATTAAATTCCGCAGAGAAGGAACAGACGTTGAGATCCGCGGGATGAACGAAGCAACCCGTACTATCGTTGATCGCTTTGGTGTTCACGATAAACCCGAAGAAATCGAAAAACTGATGGGAGGTCATTAATGTCAGGAATTAATGCTATGGACAACACCGTTATTGCCTGCGTGGATGGATCGTCATCAACACGCGCCGTGTGTGAGTATGCAGCCTGGATTGCCGGGAAGCTTGACGTTCCTCTTGCCCTGCTGCATGTGCTTGAAAAAAATGAACAACCGGCAGTTTCTGACCTTACGGGGGCTATCGGTATTGACAGCCGGGAGCAACTGACGCAGGACCTTGTCCGAATAGAAGGGGAGCGTAACCGCCTGCTGATGACTCAGGGACGCGCCATTCTTGCCGGATGCGCGGAACTGCTCAGCCAGATCGGTATCCCGGATGTTCAGCAACTTCAGAAACATGGCGCACTGGATATCATCCTGGCTGACCTGAAGGGTATTCGTATGATAGTGCTCGGTCGCCGGGGAGCACAGAACCCGGTTGGCAGCAATCTGGAGAGCATTATCCGCCTGCAGAAAAAGCCGGTAATGATTGTACCTGAAACTTTTTCTGTACCTTCAAGAGTCATGTTTGCGTTTGATGGCAGTGAGGAAAGCCGGAGAAACCTGCGTCGACTGACGCTCAGCCCTCTGCTGCAGAGCCTGGAATGTCATATCGTAATGGTTAACGGCGATGCTCATACCCTCGAAGAGGCAAAGCGTAGTCTGCAGTGCGCTGGCATCAGTGCGATATCCCGGTTAGCTGAAGGACGCTCGGTAACGGAGGCGCTTTGTCGTTACGCCGCAGAAAACGGCGTGGATTTGATTGTCATGGGGGCATATGGGCACTCTTCCCTGCGACGTTTTTTCATCGGCAGTAACACAACTGCGATGCTCGAACAGACCAGAGTCCCGCTGTTAATGCTCAGATAAGTCGGAACCCGGAGGAAACTCCGGGAAAACTTAATTCCAGACTGGCATTAAAACCCTGAGTCGGGAAGAAAAGGCGACATTATGAAGAAAATCCTTATGATTGATGAAGTTCTTGCGCTTGCCCGGCTTAGCCAGGTTGCATTTGATAAACCCATAAAATATATGGATGACACGGATGCTGAACTCATCGCTCGTTTTAAAAAAACCATCACACCAGAACTTATTGAGCAGATGTGTCTCAGAATACTTGAGCTTGAAGCGAAGTTTCAGACTTTAAACGAATAAGCGTCAGGAATATGATAACTAAAGGCTGAACAGGGACTGCAGTAAGACGGCCAGCGGTCAGAGAGCAAAAAACGGACCTGAACTGACTGTGATAAGTGAGATATCAGAGTGTAAACTTTACCTGCTGTGGCGGAGCTCCGCGACAGAGATGAAGGTATACCTTCATCTCTGGGTCTGAACTTTTCATTAAAAAAGGGGCTGCCGGGAGTCCTCTACAGAGATCAGAGCTTGATATTTCAGGCAATGAACGAACAGGAATTATTTCCCTGCCTGCAGGTCAGAGCCAGCTTTCGATAATGTCTCTTGATGGTATTCCTCCAGTATGTACAACGATGTTATCAACGACAACCGCCGGGGTCGCCATCACTTTGTGTTTCATTATTTCAGACAGTGACTCCACTTTTTCAAGCTGAATAGCGACGCCTCTCTCATCAGCCACCTGCTGGATAAGGCGGATGGTTGTTTTACAACCGGAACAGCCTGTACCCAGTACTTTTACATGCTTCATTTTATAATCCTCTTCAGGGAATTAACGGGAATACAACGTTAAAAATCCAGCCAACCAGTGTGAAAGAGGTCAACAACAGCAACAGCAGGGTGCACAGTAATTGCCACTTCATCACCTGTTTGAGCAGAATGAACTCAGGAAAGCTGGCAGCCACAGTGCTCATGCAAAAAGCCAGAGTTGTCCCCACTGGCAGGCCGTTCGTGATCAGACTCTCCATCACAGGGATCACACCGGTAGCATTGGAATAGAGAGGTATGCCAACCAGCACAGCTACAGGGACAGTCCACCACTGACCGGCACCGAGATGCGACGCGATCCATCCGTCGGGCACAAATCCATGCAATGCCGCACCAAGTCCTACTCCGAGAATGACCCAGAGCCAGACACGCTTAAAAATGGTGAGAGTTTCCTCTTTAGCAAAGGCATGTCGCTTTGAGAGAGGCATATGCGGTGCCATGGTAGATTGTCGGATCTCATCAGTTTGATGTTGCTGCCCGTCTCTGAGGGCATCGGCGGCAAAATCGGCTAACCAGCGTTCGGCCTTAATCCGATCAAGAAAAGCACCGCCAGCCATACCAACAGCCATTCCGACAGCAATATAAATGAGCGTGAACTTCCATCCGAGCAGGCTGACCAGAAGCAGGACGGCGACTTCATTGATAAGGGGGGATGTGATGAGAAAGGCCATGGTAATCCCGAGGGGGATACCAGCCGAAGTAAACCCCAGAAATACCGGGATACTTGAGCAGGAACAGAACGGAGTAACGGCGCCAAAGCAGGAGCCCAGTAAATACCCCATTCCACGGTGCTTACCTGCAAGATAGTTTCTTACCCTCTCAATATCCAGCGAGGCCCGTAGTATGGCCACAAAGTAGATCATGACCAGCAAGAGAACGAAAATTTTGCTCACGTCTTCGACAAAAAAGTGGATCGCCTCCCCGAGTTTGGTTGCAGGACTCAGACTAAGGCATTCATAGACCAGCCAGGTGGCAAAATCAGTGAAAATCTGGAACATAACGGACAGGCCTCACGACGGTTGTTTTTCGGGAAGACGCTGTTTGACAGAAAAGGATGCAGTTTTTTTCGATTTATTTCATTTGCTGAGAAATGTTATTGAACAGGATTTCACTGCAATAGCTTATCGGTAACCCCAGAAGGGGAAACAGATTCTTCACTTGGGAGTGAAACAACATACCCGACCATACTCATCCAGTCTGATCTGGCAATTGCTGGAAAGTTTCCTATGCAGCCTATCCCTCGCCCGGGATAAACGCGATTTGGTTGCCGCAAGTGTCAGACCATTTCGGTCTGCAAAATCAGCCTGTTTCATCCCCTCAAGATCACAGAGCGTAAGGATAATCCGATCAGACTCTGCCATTTTATCCAGGATGCGGAGCAGACAACCAGCCAGTGAGTCGACAGTTTCAGGCGTATTATCCGGCAATGATAAATCATCGTGGAGAGGCATAAATGGACGCTGCTGGCGGCTTTTATCAATAAGCAGATGCCGGGCAACCTCAAACAGCCAGGCTCTGGCATTCACGATGGCACAGAATTTCCCATGTTGTCGTATTGCCCGGAGAAAGGTTTCCTGTATCAGATCATCAGCATCAGCCTCATTACCCACTTGTCTGAGTAACCAGCAAAGAAGTTCGTGTTCATGCTTCTTCCACGCCTTCATAAGGCAAGGCGGCGTGCCGTTCAGTTGCTCCATTTATGACTCTCTCGTTAAATACACCGCATAGCGGGAGGATATTGGTTCTGATGCTGTCGGGGATGGGGTCCGGGAACTGTCGGTGCCATGATGATGTGATGGACTGATAGCATCCGATCAGTTATCCACCTTTCGGAAACCTCTTCCTGCAACAGGGTATGCTGTCTTGTGTTCAGTATCATGCAGTAAACCGTCATGCGCAATACCATCAATTTCCGCGCATTCGGTTCCGGATAAAACGTCAAAAAAGCGGTCCGGAATCTGCCTGATAAGCCAGCTAGGGGACGTCTCAGAAAACGGAATCTATGGTCACTCCCGTTTTTGCAACACCGATTTTGACGACAAGTTGGCTTGCTTGAATCTATCCGGCGTCTGAATGGGATTTTATTCCCGCGCCTTGATGAGTTCCGCGCCTGATGAACCTCCAGAAAATATACGGCTTCAATGAGCCTTTCCGTTTTACAGGTTCCTCAACAGGCCGGTGGGCCGTTAGTATCATCAATATCAGTATTCGCAAAACCAGATCAGTAATTCTTTAAACCGGTGTATTTCTGCCGTTATGCTACATAAGTTTGCTGTCGTGCCGTTAGGGCCCAGGCTATTCTGGCCAGCTTGTTTGCCAGAGCACAAGTGACGACAAAGTTGCTTTTCCGGCACAGTAAATCCCTGACCCAATCGGCCAATTTGCCAGACTGGTGTTCCAGTTTTTGTATGAATACCCTGGCACATTGAACCAACAAAGTTCGGATCTTTTTATTACCTCGCTTACTAATTCCCAGCAATGTCGTCCTACCTCCCGTGCTGTACTGCCGAGGTACAAGCCCTGTTGCCGCCGCAAAGTCACGGCTGCTGGCGTACTGCTTCCCGTCGCCAATCTCAGTTGAAATAGTACTCGCTGTCAGTGTTCCGACGCAGGGAATGCTCAGCAAGCGCTGTCCAACCTCATCTTCGTCCAACTTTCGTTTCAACTGGGATTCCAAATCTTTAATCTGCTCAACAAGATAGTGATAATGCTGTTGTAATTTCAGCAATAACTGGCTGAGGTAAAGAGGCAAACTATTGTCCTCAAGAAGGGTACTCAGTCGGCTAATAACGGCAGCTCCTCGGGGAACGCTGATACCAAATTCCAGCAGAAAAGCATGCATCTGATTAGTTGTTTTCACCTTATCCTGAACCAGGGATTCACGGACACGATGCAGAGCTCGCATTGCCTGCTGAGATTCGGTTCTGGGCTGCACAAAACGCATAGACGGACGCGATGCAGCTTCACAAATAGCTTCGGCGTCGACAAAGTCGTTTTTATTGCTTTTAACGAACGGGCGGACAAATTGTGGTGATATCAGCTTTGGGGAATGCCCCAACTCTTCCAACTTGCGTGCCATAAAGTGAGAACCGCCACAGGCTTCCATTGCGATGGTTGTAGCGGGGCATGTCGCCAAAAATTCGATCAACTTTGGCCGGGTAAATTTTTTACGGTAAACAGCCTTCCCGCGACGATCCTGGCAATGAATATGGAAAGAGTTTTTACCCAGATCGATACCAATGAGCGCAATGTTTTCCATGATAGTTCTCCGAATGAAAGCCTGTCCTCAGCATAATACCGGGAAGGAGGGAGTGACCATCTCATTAAATAAAGCACG
>Ga0183101_1000163_pt4 | contig 50771 bp, 47 predicted proteins | sample Biomet3_FD_127790 | JGI IMG/M metagenome (GOLD analysis project Ga0183101, IMG submission 127790) | Microbial communities from bioreactor (seeded with sewage sludge) at LBNL, California, USA - Biofuel metagenome 3 | ecosystem: Engineered > Bioreactor > Anaerobic > Unclassified ... | reverse complement strand
ATAATATTAATAATAAAATAGAACTTATTGAAAAAGTTGTAAATTATCAAATTTACTTTTCATTAAATCAAATGAATTGAATAAACTTTAATTAGTTAACTTTTAATTCTTTAAGCAAAATATGATAATAATCATCGCACTTCTTTTCAGCAATGCTTGGATCTTTCGTCACGACTTCAATATAGAATTTAATTTTTGGTTCAGTACCACTTGGACGAATACAAATATTACTTCCATCATCGAAATAATATTTAACCAAATCACCAACTGGTAAACCAGTAATCTCTTCTTCTTGATTGCTCATTACATAATGTCGTTTTAAATTAAAATAATCTTCGAATTTTGTAACTTTAGCATCGCCAAGTTCAGTGAATGGAGTCTTAATCACTTTATCCATGATTTCTTCCATCTTCTTTGCACCTTTACTACCTTCAAGAGCAATGTTATAAACTTTATCTTTATGATAGCCAAAACGTTTGCCCAAATTATTATAGGCTTCAACTAAGTTAATCCCTTTTAAATGATAGAATAAAGCCATTTCACAATAGAGCAAAATCGCTTGAATTCCATCTTTATCTCTAACAAATGGTTTTGGTAAGCAACCATATGATTCTTCATAGCCAAATTCATAAGTTGGTCCGTTATGTAATTCGTAATAATTTACACGATCGCCAATATATTTGAATCCCGTTAAAAATTGTTCAGTCTTTAAGCCATATGCTCCAGCAACTTCTTTACCAAGCTCACTCGTAACAACTGTATTAAACATGACACCATCTTTACTTAAAGTTCCTTTAGCTTTTCGTTCACTAAAGAGATAATCCATTAAAATGGCTGCACTTTCGTTGCCAGTTAAGCAGGTATATTGGCCTTTTGCTGTCTTACAAGCTAAACCAACACGATCTCCATCAGGATCAGTCATACAAATTAAATCAGCATCAATTTTTGTAGCAAGTTTAATTGGTTCAATAAAACTTCTTGCATCCTCAGGATTTGGTGATAAAGTACCGCTAAAATCAGGATCTGGAGTGCATTGTTTTTCAACTGGATAAACTTCATATCCGCAATCCTTAAAAACACGCATTGCATTAACGTAACTTGTACCATGATTTGGTGTATAAACAATCTTAAAGCCTTTTTTATTAAGGTTTGGATTCTCCTGAACACCTTCACAAAGTTTAACATAACTATCATCAACATCATTACCAAGCATCACTTCTTCACCTTTAACTTTGGCGGTTGGAACAGTGACTTCAAGTTCATTTGGTAAACCATTAATTATTTTAATTAGTGGATTAATCTTAATTGGAACTAATTGGCAGCCACTCTCATCATAAATTTTATATCCATTATATTCTTTTGGGTTATGAGAGGCCGTAATCATAATACCAGCATCACAATGCATATAACGAACGGCATATGATAATTCTGGTGTTGGTCTTAAAGAATCAAAAATGTAAGTTTTAATCCCCATGTCATTCAAAATCTTTGAAGATAAAAGTGCAAATTCACGTGACATATGACGATTATCATGAGAAATTGCTACTCCTTTGGTATCAGCGTGTTGATGAAATTGATGAAGATATAAACCTAAACCAATTGTCGTCTTTTTAACTGTAAATACATTCATTCGGTTTGTGCCAGGACCAAGAATCCCTCTTAATCCAGCCGTACCAAATTCAATATCTTTGAAGAAAGCTTCATCCTTAGTTTTGTCATCCATTTCACTAAGAAGTTTCTTATCTTCATCAGAAACAACAGGACTAGTCATCCAACGATTAAAATTGTCTAATGTAGTCTTTTCCATACTTTATTAACCTCTATATCTATTAATATTATAAACTATCTAAAGAATATTTTAAGTTATACGCGAGTAAAATTTCTTTTTCTTTATTTGGCAAATCAGCAATAAAAGATTTGTTTGTTAAATAATTAAGTTCCCCATCCATCTTTCCAAACGTAAACTTATAACTATGTAAGAATTGATTTCGATAATTAAAACGTCGCTCAAAATCTTTATTAAATTCAAAATCACCATATTTAGCATCCCCTACAATTGGACAACCAATATAGGCCAAATGCACTCGAATTTGATGAGTTCGACCAGTTAAGAGATGAACTTTTAACAGCGAAACATCTTTGTTTTTTGTAATCACTTCATATTCTGTTTTTGCTTCTTTTGCTCCATCTTTAAATGAAGCAACCTTTACCATTTTAGTTTCTTCATTTTTAAGTAAAGGCGCATCAATCAATCCACTGTTATTCTTTGGCGAACCAACCACCAAAGCTAAATAATATTTATCAATTTCATCATGTTCTTTAAACAAATTTAGTAAAACTTGACTGGTCAATAAATTTTTGGCAAATAGGCATATTCCAGAAGTATTTCGATCTAAACGATGAACTGGAGATGGTCGATAAGAAAGACCATCATTTTTAAATTCACCCTTAGTAAATAAATAACTTTGAACCAAATCAACTAAAGCTAGTTTATTTTCGCCATCTTCATTAATGACTAAAATTCCTTTTGGCTTATTGAGGACCAAAATATTTTTATCTTCATAAATAATATCTAATTTAACATCACTCAGTTTAGTAATATCTCGTGGTTTATTAAAATCACTAATTTGCTCATCGGTTACATATATCTTTATATTATCATTGGCTTTTAAAATATAGTTTTCTTTTACCCAATGATCATTAACTTTCACATCTTTCTTTCTAAATAATTTATATATAAAAGATAAAGGAGCAAGATTTAAGTACTTCTTTACAAATTTATCAATTCGTTGATTTTCGTTTTCTTTATTAACTCTAATTTCTTTCATATTTTTCTAATGATTTTATACATTTTCTTTGTTATAATATCAAGGCGTTAAGTTTAAGAATGGAGAAATACCCAAGAGGATGAAGGGGCGGGCTTGGAAAGCTCGTAGGTCTGCAACAGGACGCGAGGGTTCAAATCCCTCTTTCTCCGCCAAAATTTAACAATCAAAAAAGATGCATAAGAATGCATCTTTTTTTTACTTTATAATTGATGAATCGTTCACGGAAGCATCATTAACAGTTGATGCAATGGTAATATCTTCTTTTTCGATATCAGCCATTTGTTTAAGTCGTTGTTCACGACGAAGTTGTCTTTCACGATCACGATCTTCATTACGACTGGCACTTGATAAAACAAGTGCAATAATAAGAGCACCGAGAAGTAATAAGATAATTCCCCAATACAAGAAGCCAAGAATTGAGTTAGTTAAATTCTTTAATGCGGTATCCGCAAGTAAAACTGGATTTTTGCTTGGAGCAACGTTGATATTTCCACCAACAATAATGGTAATTAAGAAGGATAAACCGCATAAATCAAGAATTAATCCAACAACAAACCAAACCATATTCTTAACTGAAAATGATTTGAAAAATTTAGCTAAAGAATTTTCCTTCTTTATTGGTTTATTTTTAGTCTCAAAATCCATTTTATAATCCTAACTTTTACTTTTTGGCGGCATTAGCTTGAGCTTCTGCTTGAAGTTTCTTGTTATCTTCAACAAGTTCTTGTAAGCATGGTTCATAATTAGTCTTCCAGCCTTTTTCAGCATCTTCAACAAAGACGCTTAATTCAATACCAATTTCGTTATAAACATCATTGAAATTCTTCCCAGTTGGAAGATCACGCTTGCCAGTCATCATTTCAAGATAAGCAAAAATCTTATCAAGAGCATTAGTATAAACTTCATCATGACAAGTAGCTTGTTGTCTAACAAGACCAATTAAACTAACAAGTTTATTTAAATCTTGTTGAATAAAGTTACTTTGTGGAGTCTCTTGACCTTGTGCATCACGACGAGCTTTATTATATTCTTCAAATTGTTTACGAATTTCAGTAATTAAAGTCATTAAAGCAACGGCACGATAGAATCTTTCATCAGCCGCAAGAAGAGCAACAATCTTATCTTCTTTTTGATTATTTTGTTCAGCATATTGTTCATGAATACGAATAACATTATTTAAAGACTCATGAAGTGGAATTGCTTGTTCAAAAATCTTGATGTTTTGAGCATGATCAACACGAATATTTCCATCATTAGTTTTCTTGATGGCGGTTGATTCATCACTATAAAAATCTTTACCAAATTTCTCTAATTCTTTTAATAATTGTTGACCTTTAGTATCTTCAACTTTTTGTCCTTCAGTTGGTTTACTATTTTGATCAATAAAAACTTTTAATGGAGATTGAACTTTAATTTCATTAACGATTCCATTACGTTTGTAATCATAAAAAGAGACATCGTATTTATCTCTTGGTAAGGTGTACTCAAGTGTATCACGAACAAGTGAATTGTAATAAACTAAAGACACGATAACTCTACTAAGTGTTTGCATATTTTTAACAAATCCTTCCCTAATAAGTAAAACTTACTTATATATTCTACTATTTTTTATTAAGATATCTACTTAAATCTTCAAATTTAAAAATCGTATATTTGGCATATTTATGAACAGACTCTGGGCCATGTTCCATACAGAAACTATTTTCAGGAAATAGTTTAAACATCGAAATGTCATTTCCACTATCTCCAACAACCGCAACTTCTGATTTATCAATTCCCCGTAAAGCACAAAATTCAGCGATGGCTTCCCCTTTACTACTACCTTTTGATGTGATTTCAATTACTTGGTTTGACCAACTTGATTCAAGATTTTCATAAGCATTTCTAAGAATTCGGTTTAAATCTCTTGCTTCACTTTGTTTCTTTTTTGTAAGACCCACAAAAAACATCAATTTATAGACTTCTTTGTTCTTTAATGCATCACTGAATTCATAAGGTTTATTTTTTAAATTTTCGGCATAAATACCGGTGTGCTTAATAAATAATTTAGCTAGGAAGGCGTATAGTTTATTGTGCGATGGAGAATCAAAATAAATACCATCATCACAAAAAAGCATATATCCCATCATTTTATAAGTTTTATTAACTTCAGTTAAAATAGCCGTTAATTCATTTTTGGGAATTGGATTTTGCTTTAAAATCTCGCCCTTATCCGAAACAATTCCGCCATTATAACCAATAATTGTTGCATCACGACCGATTTTAGAAATAACACGATTGCCAAAATCAACTGATCTTCCGGAGACTAAAATTAGTTTTCCACCATTATCAATAAAAGATTGAACAAAAAAGAGATTCGCCTTACAAATCATATTTTTGCGATCACTTGGATAAAATAATGTTCCGTCTAAATCCGTTGCAATATATTTGATCATAATTATTAAAAAGACTTACATATTTCTATGTAAGTCAATTTTAGATATTTTATTATTTTAAATCAACTTTATTTTCGGCTTGGATAATTCCATAACCACCATCATCACGTTTATATAAAACACTAATTCGTTCATCTTCCGCATCTAAATACAAGAAGAAATTATGACCCAAGGCTTCCATTCTTGTGATCGCTTCTTCCATTTCCATTGGTTGAAGTTCATAAGACTTAGTACGAACAACTTCAGCATTTTCTTCAGCTACTTCTTCATCTTTAATATTTTCTAAAATAATTGATTCGCTTAAACTATCATGACCGTATTTCTTTTGAAGTTTAGTTTTTAGCTTTCTCATCTCGCCTTCAAGTTTATCGATGGCTAGATCAACAGCAGCATATAAATCATCATTCGTAACCTCGGCTCTAAATGTCATCTCTTTTGTGAAAATAGTAACCTCGAGTTTTGCTCCGCTACGATAAGTACGAGCTACAGCACGACAAAGAACTTCATCGTTTGGATTAAAATACTTATCCATTCTCCCAAGTTTCTTCATAATTGCAGCAGAAATAGCGGGTGTAATTGTGATGTTTTTACCGACGATTTGATATTTCATATATTATGCCTCCTATGTACGTCACATCTATACTTATATTATAAGATATTTTATTTTTTTGTGTAGCACCTTAGATAAATAATTTTAGTTATTTATTAATACTCCACAAGATAGAATTAACTATATTATTTTTTAAAATCCTTCTTTATAAAAAATTCGACATTTATTAAATAATCTACTAAAAATAAACATACTTTACGGAATCTAGTCAAATTCAAATTGATAAATAAGATAAAATATTTTAGTATAAAAGGCTTACTTAAATTTGAAAAAAATTAAGTACTTGGACATTATTAGGAGAAGATTATGAAAATTTTCTTAGAAAAATTCTTTCATATCAAAGAAAGAGGTTCCTCGATTTCAAGAGAAATAATTGGAGGATTAACAACTTTTCTTGCAATGTTTTATATATTGCCAGTTAATGCCGGATTATTAAATGGTATAACCATCTCTGATGGAGTTAGCACTACTGAATTTGGAGCAATCTTTTTAGCTACTGCCCTCGCATCTGGAATAAGTACCATATTAATGGGTATTTATGCTAATTTCCCAGTCGCTTTATCTAGTGGAATGGGTGTAAACGCTTTTATTACTTTTACAGTTTGTAAAAGTTTAGGTTATAACTATTCACAAGCTTTAGCACTAACTTTTGTTGCTGGAATAATATTCGTTATCATTAGTATTACTCCTTTAAGAACGATGATACTAAACGCAATTCCTAAAAATCTCAAAATTGCCGTCGGAACAGCAATCGGTTTTTTCATTGCATTTTTAGGACTTAAAAACTCTGGTATCGTTGTTGCCAATACTTCAACTATTGTAGGCTTAGGTGATTTTACAAAACTCCCAGTTATAATGGCAGTTTTAGGACTTGCTTTAGTTTTGATTTTAGGTCACATTAAAAATAAAAAAATCTCATCTTTTGCAGTCGTTATTTCCTTATTTATTATGGGAATCATTGATGCTGCAATTGGACAAATTACATTATTAAATGGTGGAAAAGATGCTTTATTACAAATTGATATGCCTACCTTTTATAATGAAGATTTTACATATGATTCACTAGCGTCAATAACTAATATTTTTGGAGTTTGTTTTAAATCTGGTTTTAATGTCTTTTTAAAACCAGAATCATATGCTGTTTTATTTTCACTACTCTTCGTTGGTTTCTTTGATACTGCTGGTACTCTCGTTGCGGTTGGTGAAGAAGCAGGAATTATTGACAAAGATGGTAATATTATTAATGCCCAACGTGCCTTAACAGTCGATAGTATAGGAAGTTGTATTGGTGCCGTTTGTGGAACCACTACTGTTACAACTTTTGTTGAATCAACTACTGGAATTTCAGCAGGTGCTAGAACCGGATTTTCAAGTGTTATTTGTGGATTATTATTCTTAGCAACAATTGGTATTTTTCCTCTACTTGGTATGTTTAGTTCTACACCAAGTGGTTTATCACCAGTCACAAGTTTAGCCCTTGTTTATGTTGGAACCCTTATGTTTAGGCAACTTAGAAACCTTGATTGGGACGATGGAGTTGCCACTGCTTCAGGATTCATTACTATTATTATAATGATTCTTTCCTACTCAATAAGCGATGGAATTGCTTTGGGATTTATTAGTTATACTGCAATGTCTCTTGCAAGCGGAAAAGCAAAAAAGATTTCACTATTAATGTATATACTTGCTGTTGTATTCATTCTTTATTACGTACTTAAAATGGTTGTCATTAATAAATTATAGATTGACAGTTTTGTCAATAAAAAACCACCTTCCTAAAGGTGGTTTTTCTTTATTTTCGAGTATAATTTTTTAGTAAATTTTTTATCTCATCAACCTTATCTAATTTTTCCCAAGGAAGATCTAAATCAGGTCTACCAAAATGCCCATAACGAGCTAAATCTCGATATTTAAAAGTCTTGTGTTCTTTTAGATCTAGATTTTTAATAATAACGCCAGGTCTAAAATCAAAAACCTTGTTAATAATTTCATAAATTGCTTCATCGCTATAATGAGCTGTTTTAAATGTCGAAACATTAATACTTAATGGATCAGCTTTGCCAATTGCATAAGCAACTTGAATTTCTAAACGTTCAGCAATCCCAGCGGCAACTAAATTTTTAGCAGCATAACGACACATATATGCCGCACTTCTATCAACTTTGCTTGGATCTTTTCCACTAAAACTACCGCCACCATGTCGGCTAGAACCGCCATAAGTATCAACGATTATTTTTCGACCAGTAAGACCAGTATCGCCCATTGGTCCACCAACCACAAATCTTCCAGTCGGATTAATTAATACTTTAAAATCTGTGTTTAAACCAAATGACTGTGCTACAGGAATCATAATCTTTTCATGAATGTATTTTTTAAAAGATAATTCATCAAAATCAGGATCATGTTGGCAAGACATCAAAATTGTATCAATTCGTGGTTTATGATGACCATTATATTCGATTGTAACACTGCTTTTCATATCAGGTCTTGCTGATTTAAAATCACCCGATTTTCTTAATGAACTGGCTACACGAACAAGTTTGTGTGCAATCGTAATTGCTAAAGGCATATAGCCTTCACTCTCTTTTGATGCATAACCAAACATAATACCTTGGTCGCCAGCGCCTTGAAGAAGAATATTACCACGATCAACTCCTTGACGAATATCAGGTGATTGCTCTTTGATAATGTTAATAATTTTAACAGTCTTATAGTTAAAACCATATTCATCTTTATCGTAACCAATGTCTTTAATAACATCTCTAGCAATTGCCTCATAATCGACATGAGCTTTAGTCGTAATTTCGCCACCAATAAGCAAAAAATCTTTCGAAACAAAACATTCACAAGCGACAAAGCTGTCTTTGTCTTGAGCCAAAACCGCATCCAAAATTGCATCAGCAATTTGATCACAAATCTTATCTGGATGTCCTTCACTCACTGATTCACTAGTAAACAACACTTTCTCTTCCATAAATTACTCCTTAACAAAGAAAAAACCTTCCACTTTTTATAGTGGAAGGTTAAATTTTCCAGCCTACTTATCGCTCGAAGTGTGGTAACTTCGCTTTTGAGAAGCACTTACTAATTTTATTTTAGAGTTGCTACTAGGTTTTTTCACTCAACTACCTAGTTCTTGATAAGTATTAATAATATATACTAAATGAAAACAGAAAACAACTATTTCGCTTGAGCTTTGATTTCTTCAATTGCTAAAGCAAGTTGATTTGGACAACTCGTTGGTCGTGGACCACAACGAACACCAATTAATTTGTCATGAACAACATCCATATCCATGCCTTTAACTAATTCTTTAATTCCTTTTAAATTGCCATTACATCCACCAACTACATCAATATCAATAATCTTATTAGTTGCCTTATCATATTCAATCGTAATTGAACGTGAACATGTTCCGTTGCAAATATGAGTATAAGTTTCGCTCATTATTTAACGATTTCTCCGTAAACGACACCGAAACAACATCCTGCATTGCTCTCATCAGTATCAATGTGCATAGCAAGTGAGAATTTTGGTGAGACACGAATTACAGTGTCACCAAACACAATTGATCTACCTTTACCACTATCAACTTTGACGCTAACGATATCACCATTTTTAACTCCAAACTCTTTTGCATCTTCTGGAGTCATATGAACATGACGTTTTGCAACAATACAACCTTCAGTTAATTCTAATTTATTTCCATTAAGTGGATTAACAATAGTGATTGGGGCGCTACCTTTAATATCTCCTGATTCTCTAATTGGAGCATCAACACCTAATGTACGAGCATCAGTTGCACTGACTTCGACTTGGTTATGATCTCTTAAAGGTCCAAGAATTGAAACACCCGCAATGGTGTGTTTTGGACCAACAAGATCAAGTTTGGTATTGCTGGCAAATTGACCAGGTTGACTAAGCATCTTCTTAACTTCTAATTTAGCACCTTTTCCGCAAAGAGTTTCAAATGCTTCTTCGGTAAGGTGAATGTGACGAGCACTAGTTTCGACTAAAATATTTTTCATAGTTTATTCTCCCTTAAAACGATTATATTTTAGCACCTTTATAAAACTATAAATAACTATTTACTTATTTTTTTATTTTTTTAATAATGAAAGTATGAATATTAAATATCAAGGAACACTTTTATCTGTTAAAGATATAGCAAAATCTAAAAAATTTTATACCGAATTATTTGATGAAGAAGTCAAAATCGAATTGCCAACATATCTTGCTTTTAAATCTGGTTTATTTTTAAGTTCTAAATTTCATCAGTTAATCAGTAAGCAAAAAGTTGAAATTAAGTATCATGGAATTGATCACGAACTATATTATGAAGTAGATGATTTTGAGGCTTTTATTAATAAATTAGAAACAATAAATAACCTCGTATATTTAAATAAACCATACATAACCCCATGGAATCAAAAAGTTGTCCGTATTTTTGATCCTGATTACCATATAATTGAAATTGGTGAATCAATGGAATCTATTATTTTTCATCTACTCAATGAAGGTAAATCAAAAGAGGAAATAAGTTCCTTAACTCAATTTCCTCTCGACATTATTAATGATGTGGCTAAAAGATAGCATTTATTTATTAAACGAATTATCAACATCTATATCCGAAGCCATTCTAAAATCTCCTCTTGGAGAAAGCGAAACACTTCCAATTTTTACTCCATCAGGTAAACATGATCTTTTATATTGTTGAGCAAAGAAACGTTTATAAAAAATATTCAAAGTATCTTTAATATATTTTTCGTCTAACTCTTTAAATGCAATCTTTGCTAAAGCAAAAATCTTGTCTTTTGAAAAACCATTTTTAAAGAAATTATAAAGAAAGAAATCATGCAAATCATATTTTCCGATGATTAATTCAGTTTTTTGAGCAATATCACCTTTCTTTTTACTTGGAATTAACTCTGGAGAAATAGGCGTATCAATTATTGATTTTAAAACTTTAAAATAGGAGTTATTTTCTAGCGCAAACTCTTCAATCAGATATTTAACCAAGGTTTTTGGAACACTAGAGTTTACATTATACATCGACATATGGTCAGCATTATAAGTGCACCAGCCTAATGCTAGTTCCGATAAATCTCCAGTACCAACTACAATTGCTTGATGCATATTTGCATAATCCATTAGGATTTGTGTACGTTCACGAGCTTGAGCATTTTCATATGTAACATCATATTCATGTTCACTATGTTTTAAGTCTTTTAAATGTAATTTTGCTGATTTTTTAATATCAATTTTTTCATAAGTCGCACCACATAAACTAATTAATTTTTTGGCATTATTAAACGTGGTATTTGATGTCGCAAAACCTGGAAGCGTGAGGGTATATATACCTTTTTTTTCTAAACCAAGCATTTCAAAAGCCTTCAAAGTTACAAGAAGGGCAAGCGTAGAATCAAGTCCACCACTAATTCCTATAACAACGCGATTAAGATGGATACTATCTAGTCTTTGAGCGAGTCCTTTCGCCTGTAATTCAATTATTTCATGGCATCTATGCTGTCGACCTTCAGAGTCTTTTAAAATAAAAGGATAGGCATCATAACTAGATGGTAATAAACTAAATTCATTATCATCACCATAGCCAATATATTCATATTCTTTTAAAGGTTTATCCTCAAAAGAAGATTTATACCTTAATCTTTCGTTTTGAATTAAATCTAAATCAATAAGCCCTGATAACAATCCTTTTTCATCATAAGATTCATTAATTAAGTGACCATTTTGATAAATTAAAGAATGACCAGAGAAAACTAAATCTTGCGATGATTCACCAAAACCATTACTGCCATAAATATAAGCACAATAAAGTTTGCTTGATTGCATCATCACTAAGTTTTTACGATATTCTTTTTTTGCAACAATTTCATTTGAAGCAGATAAGTTTAATATTACATTTGCGCCCGCTAAAGCTAAGTCATTACTAGGTGGATTAATTACCCAAAGATCTTCACAAATCTCAACGCCAATCTTCATTAAACCATTTTTAAAAATAAGGTTGGTGCCAAAATCAATCGATAAATTGCCAATCTCAATCTTATTTGAAACACTTTCTTTCGCACTACTAAACCATCTTTTTTCATAAAATTCATTGTAATTAGGCAAATAAGTTTTTGGAACGATTCCCAAAATTTTATCTTTCGTCAAAATAAACGCACAATCATATAATTTATCATTTTGAATGGCTGGAGCGCCAATTGCGACAAGCATATTAGAAGGAATATTTTTAATTATTTCTAATATTGATTTATAACAATCATCAATAAAATTATGCTTCAAAAATAAATCCTGACAAGTGTAACCAGTTAAAGAAAGTTCACCAAAAGAAAGAATGTTAATTCCATCTTCTTTAGCTTTTAAAATTAATGAAAGAATCTCTTTTTCATTTTCTTCAACATTAGCAAGATGAATTTTAAAATTACCAACACCTACTTTATAAAAACCAAATTTTGAGTTCATAAAATTCCTTCTTTCTTTAAATCATTAATTACATAATTAAAGGTCAAATCTTCTAGACCGGCATAATCTTTTTTAATAATTAAATCACGAATCTTCGTACTAGAGACATATTCCATTTTATTATTTTGTTTAATAATATTTAAGTGGGATTTATATTGATCATAAAAATGATTTTTATTAATTAAAAAAGATACATCATCATTATTTCTTTCAACAAAAATGATATTAAAATTTTTAAGTAAATCAGTGCTTCGATACCATTTTTCTATCTCATTTATTTTTTCAGACCCGCAAAGAAAATAAATCTTAGAATCTTTATTTTCTTTTAGTAATTCATTTAATGTATCAATAGTTTTAGCCGTTTTACCACTAGTTTCTAATAAAGAAAGTTCCACGTTTTTATTACGTTTTACATAATCTTTTAAAATATTTAAACGGACATTTAAAGGCAAAATACTCGCTTTGTCATATTGTTTCCAATTTAACAAAAAAGCATCAGAGGTTGGGACTAATATTACCTTACTCGCTTTGAACTTTCGTTTTGCACTTTTTAAAATATAGGAATGGGCCCTACTTAATGGATTAAATGTTCCACCTAAAACTATAATATTATTCATTCAAATTTATTCTCACTCAATAGATTAAGTTTTAAATCATAGTAAGCTTTAGAAAAATCAACATAATGAATGTGTGGCATCACAAAACGTTTTTCTTCATCCCATAATTCCTTATCAACTTGATTACGAACAAACGATCTTGATGTTTTAATATCTTCAACTTCAATAATTAATTTTCCATTTTCAATAATCTTTTCACGTAGATTTTTAAACTTGCAATTGATAAAAGATAATTTCTTCCAAGGTTTATTTGGGTCAACAAAATTGTAAGGCGTTCTTGTATCAATCTTTTCACCATGAATTGTAATTAAATCAGCGACTGATTTATTATTTTCATCATAAACGCGATAAACATCTTTAAAACCAGGATTGGTAACTTTTTCTATGGAAGCACTCACTTTAATTTTTGGAATAATAATTCCATCGTCTTCAATACCAACTAGTTTATAAACCCCACCAAAAACTGGATTACTTTTTGAAGTAATTAAATTCTCACCAACTCCAAAGAAATCTACCGGTGCTCCTTGATCAAGTAAAGATGAAATTTTATATTCATCAAGGGAATTGGTTACACTGATTTTACAATCTTTCATTCCTGCAAGATCAAGTTCTTCACGACATTTCTTTGATAAATACGCCAAATCTCCAGAATCTATTCGAACAGCCTTTAAACGATAACCATTTGGAATTAAATAATCTTGATTAACTTTAATCGCGTTTTTGATTCCGCTTTTCAAAACATCATAAGTATCAATGAGCAAAATTACATTACTTGGATATAATTTTGCATAGGATAAAAATGCTTCATATTCTGAATCAAAACTCATTACCCAAGAATGGGCCATTGTGCCAGTAACTGGAATTTTAAATTCTTCTCCTGCCATCAAAGTTGCTGTCGCATCGACTCCTCCAATATAAGAGGCTTTTGCTCCACAAAGGGCGCTATCAACGTTATGGGCTCTTCTTGCACCAAAATCACTTATTGAACGACCTCTTGCGCTCAAAACAATGCGATTAGCTTTTGTTGAAATTAAAGATTCATGATTAAAATAAACTAAAATCCCGGTCTCTAAAAGTTGGGCATCCATCAAAGGGGCAACCACGGTAATAATCGGTTCGTTTGGATAAATAACTGATCCATTTTTAAAAGAATAGACATCCCCTCTAAACTTAAAATTTTTTAAGTATGCTAAAAAACTATCATCAAATACTTTTAAACTTTTTAAATATTTAATATCTTCTTCATCAAAATGAAAATTAATTATGTAATTTATAATATCATCCAAACCACTAAATAGTGCATAACCAGCTTCATCTGGATTGTTGCGATAAAAAACATCAAAAACTGCTACTTTATCTTTTGTTCCATTCTTAAAATAACCATTTGCCATCGTCAGTTCATAAAAGTCCATTAAGGTGGTAACATTTCTTTCATTTAACATAATTCTAACCCTTCGATATTATAACATTATTAATCTAAAGAAATATTTGATCGTAATTTTATTGAATAAAATACGTAAAATTATCTAATCTTCCTTGAAAAAATATGAAAAGTCTTATATCATAAATAAGCGCTGGGAGAATGGCGGAACTGGTAGACGCGTACGTTTGAGGGGCGTATGGGGTAACCCGTGAGGATTCGATTTCCTCTTCTCCCACCAAAATTAAAAAAAATAGGTAGCGATTTATATCGCTACCTTTTATTTTACTTCACCATTAATTTCTCAAATTCTTTAACTTCTATAGGCTTACTATAGTAATAGCCTTGAGCAAAAACACAACCAATACTCTTAAGGAATTCCACTTGATTTTCAGTTTCAACACCTTCAATAATAACCGGCGTATTTAATTTCTTTGCCATTTCAACAACACAGGTCAAAATATATTTACTACGTTTAGAAGTCAAATCATCTTCTAAAAATTTCATATCAATCTTTAAAATATCGATGTTAATATCTTTTAAAGTATTTAAAGAACTATACCCACTACCAAAATCATCCATTAAGATTTTGAAACCAGCATCTTGAAGTTCTTTGACACATCCTTCCATAATCTTTGGATTCTCCATATATGCACTCTCAGTAACTTCAAGCTCTAATAGTTCAATAGGGATATTATATTTCTTTATTAAACTCTTTAAAAAATTAACTAAATTTGGATTATAAAAATCGAGACGAGAAAGGTTGACTGAAATTGGTTGAGCTTTCTTCCCTTCATTAAGCCATTTTCTCAATAGTTTACAAACGCCATCCCAAACAAAGAAATCAACTTTACTAATAAAACCATTCTTCTCCAATACTGGAATAAATACTCCTGGTGATAGCAATCCTTTTTCGTGATGTCTCCAACGTATTAAAGCTTCACTACCAATTAATTCATTAGTAATCAAACTGAACTTAGGTTGCAAGAAAAATTCAAATTCTCCATTATCAAATGCACTCTTCATTTCATTTACAACCCATTGATCTTGGTTAATTTTCTCACTCATTTTTGGGGTATAAAATAGATAGTTAGAATGATTCATAATTTTGCAATTTTTGGCTGCTAAAGAGGCGAACTCAAACATAGTTTGTGGGCTTTCCTTTAAATTATCGATTAAATATAAACCAAAAACAGGTACCACAATAAAATCTTGTTTATAAGAACTCAATTTTTCGGTAATATATTGAATCCCACCCATCAATTTTTCATTATCATAAGGCAAAGTGATCGAAAAAAAATCCGCACTAATTCTTGCAGAAACACAAAGGTTTGAATATTTAACTTGAGATTCCAATAAAGAACCAATGTATTTAATTAAATTATCACCTTCAGTTTCGCCCCAAAAAGCATTGTAAGTTTGGAAACTCTTGATATCTGCTCGAACCATAATAAATTTTGTTAATGGATTGTCTTCCAATAATTTACTTACACTAAGAAAATAATATGAACGATTTAATAAACCAGTTAATGTATCGTGTTCATAAACAAACTTCATTTCATTTAATAAATAATATCGGCTACGATAAATTGCATTCTTTAATCTTGTTAATAAAATGATTGGTTGGTATGGTTTTTGAACGAAATCCCAAGCACCTAAACTAAGGGCTCTTTCTTCGCTTTTTGAATCATGCTCACTGGTTAAAGCAATAGTTGGAATACTAGCAAGAGGTGTTCCTTTTATCTTATCAAGAAAAGAAAAACCATCCATAATTGGCATAACTAAATCAAGCAAGATAGCCGAAACCTTATTTTCCGCTAAGACATCAAGTGCTTCTTTTCCATTATGAGCTTCTAAAACCAAATAGTCTTTTTGCAAAATAGCACGTAAAATTGCACAATTGATTTTTTGATCATCAACAATAAGTACGATGTTTTTGTCTTCTTTGTCTTTTAAAATTTCATTATTCATTTTCTAAACCTCTTCTCTTATTAGGCTTTGACGAATACATTTTTTTATCAGCCAAATCAACTAAATCTTCCCACTTCCAATCCTTAGTATTTAGTTCAGAAGAAGACGCAATTCCATAGGTAAAATCAAACTCAAATGGAATATGTTCAGTATCCAAGAAATTTTTATTTAAATCTTTAGCATGAATTTCAAATTCTGTCTTAAATTCATCCATCGGCATCCCACAACCAATAATCAAGAATTCATCGCCACCATAACGAATTATTAATTTTTCTTTATTTCTTATTCGTGAATTATAAAAAATCTTCCAATAACCACCAAAATAATTCAAAATTGCATCGCCAATAATATGACCGTGTACATCATTAATTTCCTTAAAATGATCCATATCCACAAAAGCGATATTAATCAAAAGATTTTTTTCATGACACAAATTAAGAGAAGGAACAAATTGTTGATCTAAAAAACGACGATTATAGGCTCCAGTTAATGAATCAAGAACAACTAAATCGTTATAGTTTTTAATTAATTTGCCAACTTCATCATTTAAATTAGATTCAAGATATAGTTCATCAGTTATATCTTTTACCATTTCTAAAATATAAGGTTTTGTATCAATTTCAATATATCTCGATTCAACTAAGAAGACCCTTTCTGCCATAATTTCAATTTTAAAAGCTCGGGTTTTGCCATTAAATGCTCTTAAGGATGTGCAGTTTTGACATCTTTCATTTTTGCCCCAAACCTGAAAACATTTTTTTGTTCCGATTCTATTTCCGTTTACATCCAAAACAAAAGTATTTACAGCATCAACTAAACGAACAATATCGTTATCATACTCAACTTGCTTTAAGAAAGATTCAATTTCTTCTTTTGTAAATTTTATCTTCATAAAGTTACCCCAAAATTAATATTTTCTTTAAAAAATCTAACTCTTTTAATAGATTTAAATAGTGCTCATTTACTCCATCCATTGAACCAATACGTAATGGTTCAACGATATCACAAACTTCATTAAACATAGGGGTAAGACCCATGTTAGCCAAAACACCCTTTAATGTATGTGCATCAGCAAAAGAATCTTTTATGTCATTCTCCTTAAGATGCTTCCCTAAATTAATAAACTCAACTTGTGATGGAACTTCATTTAATAGCTCAACATAAAAATCTTTATTACCTAAAAATCGATCCATAACTCCATCAATGTCACAATTCCAGTTTTTAAGCTTTTCAATTATCAAATCGCTATTTGAAGCCATAACGGATCCCCCAACTACTGCTTTTATTATAACAAAATTTAACAAAATAGTACCTTTTATCGAATTTTTATGCCGCTTCTTCTAACGAAAATTTGTTATAAAGAGCAAGAATGGACTTCTCAAAGTCATTATTTGATATTCCAACAATAATATTGATCTCTTCACGACCCTGATCGATTAATTTAATATTTATTTTTTCCGTCCCAAAAACATGAAGAATTCTTCCCGAAACGCCAGTTTTTCTAACCATATTTCTTCCAACAATAGCAATTAAAGCGATATCATCATCCTCAGAAATTGAAATAATATCATCAATCTTTTTGATTTCTGCAATGATATCATAGTAACTTTCTTCAATACTGCTTTTATCAACCACAACCGAGAAAGAATCAATTGAAGTTGGAATGTGCTCTACGCTAACGTGGTATCGATCAAAGATATTTAACACACTTAACATAACTTTTAATTTATCTGCTAACTTTCTTTTAACAAAAGTAATAGCCATAAAATTTTTCTTACCAGTAATACCAGTTAACAAATATTTGTTGTCTTTTGCTTCCTTACTAATTAAGGTTCCCTTATCGGTAGGTGCGTTTGTATTTAAGATCTCTAATGGAATATTATCTTCTTGAAGAGGAATAATGGTTTCTTCATGGATTACACTTGCACCCATATATGATAATTCTCTAAGTTCTTGATAAGTAACTTCATTAATTTTACGAGGATTATCCACAATTTTTGGATCAGCAAAATAGAAGCCACTTACATCGGTCCAGTTTTCATATTTATCGGCTTTAATCCCTTTAGCCATATATGAACCAGTTAAATCACTTCCACCACGAGTAAATAAACAAATCTTTTTATTAGGATAACTACCATAAAAACCTGGCACCACCATTTTTTTATACTTAATAAATGCATCATTTATCGATTTTAAAGTTTCGTTTTCAATCACTTTCCCATCATAAGAAAAATGAATTAAATCCTTACTATCAACAAAGGTATATCCTAAATAATTCGCCATTATTAATGCTGAAAAATATTCTCCACGACTTACTAATTCTTCTTCACTAATCGATTTATCATTCATTCTTTTTTCAAGTTCAATAAATTCTGAACTTAAATCAAGTTTTAATTCTAAATCTTTAACAATATTTAAATATTTATTTTTGATAACATTAAAAATTTCGCTAAAATCAACGCCATATTTAATATGAGAATAGGTAAGATACAAAAGATCCGTAACTTTATTGTCTTTTTTATTTTCCTTCCCTGGAGCACTAACAACCACAACTGACCTTGAAGAATCACTATCAATAATCTTTTTAACTTTTCTAAATTCATCTGCATTACAAAGTGATGAACCACCAAATTTAACTACTTTATTCATGGTCTTTCTCCTTAATAATCTCACGTACTATTTGAACAGCATTACTTGCTGCACCTTTTCTAACATTATCTCCAACACAATATAAAAGCAAACCATTATCACATGATAAATCTTTTCTAATTCTTCCTACATAAACAAAATCATTATCGTTTGCCATTGTGCTTACTGGATATTGATGATTTTTTGGATCATCAACTAGTTTAATACCAGGATAATTCCTAATAATTTCCCTAACTTTATTAAGATCACTACAATCCTTTTCGCATTCACACATTATTGAAACAGCATGTGATTTAGCAACTGGGACTCTTACACAAGTTGCAGAAATCTTAATCTCAGGATGGTGTAAAATTTTATGAGTTTCATTAACCATCTTCATCTCTTCTTTTGTATAACCATTATCTAAAAATTCATCAATTTCAGGAATACAAGTTTTAGCAATATTATAAGGATAATATTGATTATCTTCTCCTTTTTCACAACGCTCTAAATCATCTAAACCTTTCTTACCAGATCCACTACAAGCTTGGTAAGTTGTAAAAACGATTCGTTTTAAATTAAACGCTTCATCAATCGCTTTTAAAGGTAAAACAGATTGAATAGTCGAACAGTTTGGATTAGCAATAATTCGTGAATGATTTTTGTAATCATCCAAGTTTATTTCAGGCACGATTAAAGCACAATTATCATCCATTCTCCAGCATGAAGAATTATCAACGACAAGTGCCCCTTCTTTTGCTGCAATTGGCGACCAAACTTTAGAAACACCTGCCCCGGCTGAAAACAAAGCAAAATCAATACCTACAAAACATCCTTCTTTTAATGCGTGAACAACATAATCTTTTCCCTTAAAAGTTAATGTTTTTCCTTCACTTTTTTCGCTCGCAAATAGTCTTAATTCATTAATTGGTAGATTATATTCTTCAAGAACTTTCAAAAAAGTTCTGCCAACTAAACCCGTTGCTCCAACAACGGCAAAATTATATTTCTTCATAAAACTTATTCTCCTTTAATTAATGCAACAAACTCATAGTTCGATAGTTGAGCATACGTAGGACATGTTAATTTAAAGAATTTATTATTCTTATAAACTAAGTAATTTCCTTTAAATTCACTATATATATCGACTTCTTTTGCTTTAGTCCGATCAATATTTTCTTTTTGAGTAATCGCATGCATTAAGTCTTGCATGATTGCACTTGCTGTTGGTAACTGACCTGCTCCTTTACCGATTAAAGTCAATAAGTCGTTATTTTCACAATGAACATTTACCCCATTAAATTCATATTTTATCGACGCTAAAGGATCATCTTGATTAATAATTGTTGGCATTACAAATAAGGCAACTTTATTATCAATCTTTTCTCCACTAACAACTAACTTTAATAACTTATTTTCTGATTTAATTTTATCAACTATTTCACTATTAATATTTTCAATTCCAAAATGAGTAATCTTAGTATTATCTAATTGAACATTAAAAGCTAAAGAGGCAAGAATGTGTCCTTTTCTTACTAAATCTAATCCTTTTAAATCGGCCGAAGGATCTTTTTCTGCAAAACCCTTCTCTTGAGCAAGTTTTAACGCATCAGTGAAGTTCATATTTTCATAAAACATCTTCGTTAAAATAAAATTGGTTGTTCCGTTTAAGATTCCATCAAAACTCTTTATATTATCAAATTTACTGATTTCATAAATGTTATGTAATAATGGAATACCACCGCCAACTGAAGCTTCAAAATAAATGGCTGTGTTATGTTTTTTAGCTAAATCGATATATTCATCAAAATGATTTGAAACGGTTTCTTTATTGGAGGTGATTACAATTTTTGAGTTCAATAAAGCGCCAGTAATAACCTTATAAGATAAAGTATCACTGCCTAAACACTCAATAACGATATCTATGTTATTATCATTAACTAAATCTAGATAATCAGTTACAAGTAAATTTCCTAATTCCGCTTTTTTATTAGGCATATCTAAAACTTTTAAAAGTTTAATATTAAATTTTTTATCTAATGAATTAATTAATTTAAATACACCTCTTCCAACCGTACCATAACCACATAAGCCAACATTTATAACTTTATTCATAACCAATTACCTCTACATTTCTAACCCCATCCAAACCTTTTAAGGATGTCACTATGGTTGATAGATTGGCATTCAGCTCTTTTGTTTCAATTGTCACTGTAATATAAGCAATTTTATGAATTGGTAAATCCTGACTGATTGTTAAGACATTGCCATTATATTCAAGAAAATTCGCCAATATTTTAGATAAAATTCCTGGAATATCATCAACTTTAAAAGCAAATATTGCTCTCTGATTGCCAGTTTTTCCTGGATAATAAATATAGTCTTTATATTTATAATAGGTCGAGCGAGATAGATGGTATTTCTTACAAACCTCAGTAACAGAAATATTTTGGGTCTCAATTTCTTCGCGCATTTTAATTATTGTTTCATAATAATCAGGAAGAATTGATTTATGAACTAATAAGAAATCTTTATTCATGATATTTTACCTCAATTGTTGCTCCGACTTTATCAATCTTTAAATCATAGAAATTATAGTGAACATGATAGATTTCATCTTTTAATTTCTTAATAATTTCATCATCTTTGCTTAAAATTAATAAGCTTGATCCGGCACCACTTATGGCAAATGGTAAATTGTTCATAAAAGCAATGTTTTTAATCTTTTCAGCATCTGTAATCAAATTAATTCGATAAGGGGTATGAATTCTATCATCAAGTAAATCCTTTAATAATGGTAAATTGCCTTCTTTTAAAGCACTAGGTAAATTGATTATTCTTGAAGTGTTATAGACAACATCTTTATAATTCATTTCATGAGGCAATACTTCTCGCGCTGTTTTAGTTAGTAATTCAAAATCTGAAACACATAAAATAAAATGAATATCTTTATTAATTTCATATTGAATTGAAGTGTACTCATTAGCTTTTTTGTAGGAGGTAACAAAACTTCCATAAATACATGGAGCGACATTATCAGGATGACCCTCAATTTCACTTGCAATTGTTACTAACTCTTTCTTATCAAAGTATTCACCTAAAACATGGTTGGCCATTAAGACACCACTAACAATACAACTAGCACTACTTCCTAAACCTCTTGCTTCATAAATATTAATTTCTTTGGAAGTAATTTTAACTGGAACATAGTTAAAATTGTATTTATTAAAGACATATTGATAAGCCTTTAATACCAAATTATCTTTTGTGTCTTTCTCACTAAAACCAATTAATTCGTCTTTATTATTGATTTCAAATTCGAAGGTATTATATAAAGATAAAGCCACTCCGCAAACATCAAATCCACATCCTAAATTCGCACTAGTCGCTGGAGTTTTAATCGTAACAGTTTCTTTTTTAAATATAAGGTTTTTATAATCGTTAGAATTAATGACTATTTTTTTGGTTTTATTTTCTAAGGTTTTTAAAACTTGATAAGGAATCTCTATTTCGGTATCTTCACTAACCTTATGTAACGCATCTGTTTCATCAAGATATAAAATTCCTAAAGCTTTAGCAATTGTTTCAGGGAATTTAAAAGGCGATGCTGTTGAAACAACTAGCGTATGTAGGTTATTTTTATTATTCTCTTTTTCAAATTTTAAAAAGGCACCATAAGCAACACTCGTATGAGGATCAATTAGATAATTTGATGAATAATATAAATCTTTAATCGACGATAAAGTTTCATCTTCATTTACTGAATAAGAAATAAAATCATTCAGTTTTATGAAATCTTCTTTTTCAAGTTTAAAGATTCTTTTCTCTTTTAATTCTTTCATCAATTTGCAAACTTTATGATCATCTTTTAAAACTAGATATAACAAGCGTTCTAAATTGGAGGAAACTAAAATATCCATAGATGGTGAATTTGTCTTTTTAAACTCACGATTATCATCATAAATTCCTGTTCTAAAAAAATCAGTTAAAACATTATTTTCATTTGAAGCAACAACCAATTTATCAATTGGTAAACCCATCTTCTTTGCTAAATAACATGATAAAATATTGCCAAAATTACCAGTTGGAACCACTACATTAATCTTATCTCCTAAATTAATAGTCTTCTCATTAACTAAATTAATATATGCTGCATAATAATAAACAATTTGTGGCAGTAATCGTCCAATATTTATCGAATTAGCACTTGATAAAATGAAATTATTATTTTCTTTTTCTAAGGTTTTCTTAACCAAAGTTTGGCAATCATCAAAATTGGCACCATTCAATGCATAAGCTCTAGAAGAAGAGCTAGTATAAGATAGCATTTGTCTTTCTTGAGTTAAACTTATTCCGTTATTAGGATAAAGAACAATTAGTTTAATGTTTTTCGCATTTTTAAAGTTAGCTAAGGCAGCACTACCAGTATCTCCGCTTGTAGCCGTTAAAACTTTAATTGTTTTCTTATTCTTTTCTTTTTTAGAAGCAATCTCCATCAAATATGGTAATAAACTTAAAGCCATATCTTTAAATGTTGCGGTCGGACCATAAAATAATTCTAAAAAAGAAAAGTTATTAAAAGATTTTATACCAAATATTTTATTGTCAAAATTTTCTTTAGAGTAAGCTAAAGCAATCGCTTTTTTTAATTCATCTTCATCAAAATCATCAAAATAAGGCTTTAATATTAAACAAGCCAAATCGCAATAAGACAATTTTAAAAGATCATTATTAACTTCAATTTTTGGAATATTGTAAGGCAAAAATAAGCCTCCATCCTCGCTGATTCCCATTAAAATCGCTTTACTTGCACTTATGCAAAGATTTGAATTTCTAGTACTAAAAAACATAACATTTCCTCAATAGGAAAATTATAGTTTGTAGTCAAAATAAAAACAAGTGTATTCATATTATAAACACAAATTATTTATTGATCTGTTTTTAAGCATTAATAATTTAATTATTTTCTTAACAAACTATAATTAAGACATGTATAAAAAAATCGTTGGAAAAACTGACCAAAAAATGTTTGGAAAAAGATGCGATGATAATCATCTTTTCTTTTATTATAGTGCAAGTGATTTTAAGGGATTACTAGATGATAAATATGAATTTAAAATTGAAGATGGAACAACTTTAAGGGGACACTTTTATTATTACCCTAATTTTGATCCTAAAAAGTTAATCATCTTTTGCCATGGATTTAGTGCTGGACATCGCTCATATTTTCCAGAAATAGAATATTTATGTAAGGCTGGTTTAAAAGTCTTAGCTTTTGATTACAAAGGAACATTTGAAAGTGATGGAGAAAATTTAACTGGTTTTAGTGAACCAATTGAAGATTTATACTCTTTGTTAAATACGCTTACTAAAGAAGGGTATTTTGATAAATATGAAATCTCTTTGATTGGCCACTCATGGGGTGGTTTCGCAATCGGTAACATCCTTAATTATTTTGATAATATTTCAAAAGCAATTGTTATTTCAGGACCAACATCTTTAGCCGATTATCTTGATGGTTATTTGCCAAAATATATTCCATTTAGAAAACGTTTAATTTTAGAAACTTTAGAAAAAGAGGCCACTATATACCCTAAATTTTATAGTTCTACATCAATTTCAGCCTATTTTAAAACCAAAACTAAAGTCCTTTTAATTCAATCAATTGATGATAAAGTTGTTAATTTTAATTTCAGTAGCGGAAAGGTTCAACGAACAATTGGAAAAAAGAAGAACATTGAATATTATTTTATTAAAGACCATGTTCATAATCCAACCTACTCTAAAGATGCTGTTATTTACTATAATTCTGTAATTGATAAATATAACGACTTGCTTAAACATCATAAACTTAAAACTTTTGAAGAAAAACAAGCTTATTTTAAAGATGTAAAATGGAAAGACATGACAAAACTTGATGAAAATGTGATGAATAAAATAACAACTTTTATTAAACAATAAGAAATTTATTAAGCAATAAATAATCCATTATCAATTTTTTCAAGCGTTGAAACTAATGATAATTTTGTATCTTCTTCATTTTCTGCACAAAGAAGCATTCCATAACTTTCAACTCCCCTAATCATTCTTGGCTTAAAATTAACAATTGCGCATACTTGTTTACCAATTAAATCTTCAGGCTTGTAATACATCGCAATACTACTAACAATTTGACGTTTAAAATCACCAAAATCAACTTGGAAAACAAGTAAACGTTCAGCATTTTCCTGTTTTTTACAATCTATAATTGTACCAAGTCGAATATCCAATTTAGCAAATTCATCATAACTAACTTCAGGTTTAAGATCCATAAAATACTCCTTAATCATTTTTAATATTATAACTTTTTTTGACTTAAATATCTTTATATATAAAATATATATGGAAAATCAAAAACACTTTTTTTGTTATCATTATATAAACAATACAATTACAATCTAATTACTTTTAAAAAAATATTAAGTTCAAAAAAGTATTAAAACGATATTAAATTTACAATTTATTTACTTTATTATATGTAAGCGCTTCCAATTCAAAATTTGAAGTGATATATTAGTAAATAGATTTTAATTAGGAGGTCATAATTATGACTAAAGTCTCACATTTTTTGCCTTTTTTGGCTGTTGCTGCAATGTTAATGACTGCTTGTGGTGGAACTACTGATAACGGTGGAAATACTACCGATACTAAGTATACTGATCCATCCGGCTACACTATCGATACTGCCACCTTTGAATCAGATAAGTCCCTTACTGTCTATGGTGGTTGTGAAGAGCCTTACTTAAAAGCTGTTACTGCTGCTTTTGCTAAGAAGTTTGGAGTCGCTTGCAACTATATTCGTTTAAGTTCAGGTGAAATTGAAACCAAGATTAAAGAAGAAAATGGTACTCCATCCGCCGATGTCCTTTTTGGTGGAACAACTGATCCATATAATGCTTTAAAGAATGCTGGTTTACTTGAAGCTTATGAAGCTCAAAGAGCAAGCCACATCAAAGAATCATATTTCAAAGATGCGGATCATTGCTGGCATGGTATCTATAAAGGAATTTTAGGTTTCATGTATAACAAGACTCGTATTGCTGAACTTGGTCTTACTGCTCCAAAAGATTGGGATGATTTAATTAAACCACAATATAGTAGATATATTACTTGGAGTAACCCAAGCACAGCTGGTACTGCTAAACTTGTTATTAATACAATGGTTCAAATGAAGGCTGCTGGAAAGAAAGTTGATGGCCACTACGATGATACTAACGCTATGACTTACTTCAAAGCGCTTGATGCTAACACTGTTGAATACACTAAATCAGGAAGTGGCGCAAGCAAACAAGTCGGTAAAGGTGAATGTGTTATCGGTATTGGTTTCTTACATGATGTTTTAACTCAAATCGTTGATAATGGTTATGATAATGTCGGTATCGTTGCTCCAACAAGCGGAACTGCCTTCGAAGTTGGTGCCACTGCTATTCTTAAAGGTGCAAAACATCCAAATATTGCCAAAGCTTTCGAAGAATTTGCCTTATCACCAGAGTGTGTTGAACTTGCTGCTAAAAATGGTTCATATCAATTCTTAGTCCTTGATGATGCAAAACAACCACAAGTTGCTCTCGATGCCGGTCTCGATACAATCAAGACTATCGATTATGATTTTGCTGATGCTAAAGTTAATACCTCATATTATGTTAGCGATTTCTTAAAGAACGTTAACAATGATGATCGTTTCAAAACTGCTTAGTTTTATATCGATATTTTAACTTTCAAAGGGGGGATTTATTCCCCCTTTTAGAGATAAGGAGGCTAATATGACAACTTCTCAACAAGGTAAAGCACTTGATCGAAAAAAGTTCTTCCAAGATCCTTTTTTGATAGTGGCAATCTTTTTCTTAATCATTTTCTTTACTCTATTTATTGTTTATCCACTCGTTATTCTTTTAAAAGATGGTTTTGCTAGTTCTACGCAAGGATTCACTTTCACTAGTTTCCAATATGTTTTTAGTTCCTATAGCGGTTTTATAAAAGCGATGGAAAATTCAATCATTATTGGATTGGCTGTTAGTGCTGGCGCTGTTATTGTTGGATTATTATTTGCTTATGTCGATGTTTACGTTAAACTTAGAACTAAAGTTTTAAAATTATTATTTAATATAGTTTCATTTTTACCAGTTGTTTCGCCACCATTTGTTATTTCAATCTCACTTATTTTACTATTTGGCGATACTGGTTTTATTACACATGATTTATTCCATATTATAAATGCTCAACATGCATTTTATGGTTTCCCAGGAATTATTTCGGTTGAAATTGTTACCTTCTTCCCTGTTGCTTATTTAATGCTTAAGGGTTTATTAAAAAATATTGATCCATCATTAGAAGAAGCTGCTCGGGATATGGGTGCTTCTAGATGGAAAGTCTTTACAACCGTTACGCTTCCATTAATGCTTCCTGGAATTGGAAATGCTTTCCTCGTAACATTTGTTGAATCAGTTGCTGATTTTGCAAACCCAATGATTATTGGTGGTTCTATGGAAACGATGGCAACCTCAATTTATAACCAATTGATGGGTAGTAATGGCGCTGATGCTCAATATCAAGCGGCTGCAATGTCTTGTGTTTTATTATTAATTTCTATGTCAGTATTTATTGTTCAAAAGTATTGTTTAGAAAGAAAAACAGTTTCTACTTTAACTGGTAAAGCCAGTCGACAAAGAATGCTAATTACTGATAAATCCGTGACAATACCACTATCAATTATTTGTGGATTAATCTCACTTTTTGTTATCAGTTTATACGTTTTAGTTATTATGTGTAGTTTCTGGAAGAACTTAGTTAACTATAATTTCACCTGGAAACACTATCAAGTTATCTTTAGTGATAATGGTATGTCGGCCTTCGGTCCGACCCTGACCATGTCGGGAATCGCTGCTCCTTTGACAGCAATAATGAGTATGGTCATTGCTTATTTAATTGTTAAAAAGAAATTCAAAGGAAAAGGTGCTATTGAATTTGTCTCAATGCTGGCAATGGCAGTCCCTGGAACAATTCTTGGTGTTGGATTTATTCGAGGATATGTTCAAGGAATCTTCCATACTGGTATCTTAAAATCTTTATATAATACAATGTGGATTATAATCATCGTATTTATTGTAAGATCACTTCCAGTTGGTGTTAGAAGTGGCGTTAGTGCTTTAAGACAAATCGATAAATCAATTGAAGAGAGTGCTTACGATTTAGGTGGTAATAGTTTACATGTCTTTAATACCGTTACTCTTCCACTTATTAGCGATTCATTCTTCTCTTCACTCGTCACTGCATTTGTTAGATCAATAACCGCCATTAGTGCTGTTATTATGCTTGTTACCCCTAACTTACAATTAGTTACTTGTCAAATTAATGAATATGCAGGAAAAGGTGATTATTGTACGGCTACCGCTTATGCAACTATCTTGATTATTATTGCTTCAGTGGCTGTTGGTATTATGAATATTGCAATGAAATTTATTGGTAAAGGTACCAAACTTAATACGGAGGAAAATTAATATGGCTAAAGAGAAAAAAGGTGTTCGATTAGAACATATTTCTAAGATATATGAAGATCCAAAATCCAAGAAAAAATTCTATGCTGTCCATGATTTATCACTTGATATCAAACCTGGAAGCTTTGTAACTTTACTTGGTCCATCCGGCTGTGGAAAAACCACTACTTTAAGAATGATCGGTGGTTTTGAATCTCCAGATGAAGGCGAAATTTATTTAGGTGATAAACCAATTAATGCCTTACCACCAAATAAGCGTGATACCGCAATGGTTTTCCAAAGCTACGCCTTATTACCTCACTATAATGTTTTTGATAATGTTGCTTATGGATTAAAAATTAGAAAACTTCCAAAAGAAGAAATTCGTAAGAAAGTTTTAGCAATGCTTGAACTTGTTCAACTTAAAGGAATGGAAGATCGAATGACTAACCAATTATCGGGTGGTCAGCAACAACGTGTTGCTCTTGCTCGTGCCCTTGTCGTTGAACCAAGTGTTTTACTCTTCGATGAACCATTAAGTAATCTTGATGCAAAACTTCGTGTTTCAATGCGTACAGAAATTCGTCGTATTCAACAAGCTGTTGGCATTACCGCAATTTATGTTACCCATGATCAAGCGGAAGCAATGGCTATTAGTGATCAAATCATTATTATGAATAAAGGAGTAGTCGCTCAAATTGGAACACCAACTGAAATCTACTATCAACCAAAGAATGAATTCGTCGCCGATTTTATTGGTGAAGTTAACTTCCTTGATGGTAAAGTTATCAAGAAGGAAAAAGATGATATTATTACAGAAGTTTATGGTGTAAAAATTCCTGTTAAAACTGGAGAAGGTGAAGTTGGTGATGATGTTCGTTTAGTTTTACGTCCAGAGTGTTTGCATCTTAAAGATGATGGTGATTTAAAAGGTAAGGTTATTGTTTCAACCTTTATGGGCGCTTATCAACTTTATCATGTTATGGTCAATGATACTCTCGTTAAAATTACGGAATATAATCCAAAAGGCAAAAAAACTTATAAGATTGATGATGTCGTTGCACTTGATTTTGCAAGTACAGATGTACATATTATTCCTAAAAAAGATTCTGAACTAAAAACTGATTTCATTGTTCCAGAAACTACTAAAAAAGGATTTTCTTTCTTTAAAAAGAAATAGACCTCTTTCTAAAAGTAAAACCGCTTCACTAGAAGCGGTTTTATTTTGTGTATTTATTTAGCCATTCACTCAAAGTATTAAGGACAAGATCAGGCTCTTCGCTATAACCAACGTGTTGCGATTTTTCTAATAGAATCCATTTAGAATCCTTTATCTTATCATGCATAATTTTATTCATATATGGAGTCGATTCATCATCTTGACCACTTAGAAGTAAAGTTGGCAGGATTATTTTCTCCAAATCATTTATGACATCATAATCTAATAAAGTTCCTTTACAAAATAATTCACTATTACCCCACATTTTATTATAAGCATCTTTATTAAATTTCATTTTTCGTTGATGTTCATATTGATAAACAACACGTTTTCTATCTTTTACGTGCATCGTAATAAATAATTTGACGGCTTTTTTCAAGAGTTTTTGATTAACTTTTTGACCATTTTTATCTTTTAAGAGAACGTCTTTATAGGCTTTAGGAAAATACTCAATCATCCTTAAACTCTCATCATTCCATAATTTTGAGGATGGTAAAGAAGAAAACAAGATTAATGAATTTATTTTAGAGCATTCTCGATCAAGAACATATCTTAGGGCAAGCATACCTCCCCAAGAATGGCCAAGCAAATTAAACTTTTTTAACTTTAAATATTTAGCTAGAGAATCTAGTTCATCTTCATATGTCTCAAAATTATATAAATTTTTTTCCTTATTTAAGATTTTTGAACTACCACTACCATGTTGGTTATAAAAAATCACACAATAACCATTATTTACTAATTTAGTTAATGGTTCATAACTACCAAAAGTACCACCAGGTCCACCATGAAGAAAAATTAAAGGAATCGTTTTGCTATCAAGTTTGCCATAAACTTCATAATATGTTTTATAGTCTCTATTAATAACAAAACCTTTCGAAAACTCCATATATAACCCCTTACTTTTTAAAACTAAACCGTTACACCTAACCATAAATTAGCGAGTAAACCAATTCCATAACTGATTGCTGCAACACCAAGAGAAATTGAAACCATCAGTAAAAAATGCTTAAAGAATTTTTGTTCTTGTGCAACTGAAATATAATAGTTAAAGAAGGCGATTTCAAAAACGACTTCACAAATCATAACAGCAAAAGCCCACATATACATTGAATCTGGGAATAATAAATAAGGCAATACTAAAAGCGCTACTGTTACTAAATAAGCCGCCCCAGTATATAAAGATGATTTAAATGCATCTTTATGTCCTTCTGCATTTTCTGCTAGATAATTGCTTGCCATCATTGATAAAGTAGCCGCAATACCTGTAACAATTCCAGTTAAAGCAACTGCTTTACTATTTTGTAAACTAAAAGTTACACCCGTAATTGCACCTGTTAATTCGACGAGTGCGTCATTCAAGCCAAGAACCATTGATCCAACATAATGAAGTCTTTCTTCATCAAGCATACTTGAGATTTCACCTTCATGTCGTTTCTCATCATCAAGCATTCTTTGTGCTTCTGGTAATTCACTCTTTAAAGAAGCATATTCTTCTTGGCCAAATGTTTCACCTTTTTCTAAACTCTTCAAAACAAACGTAAAGCCCATTATAACTGTTCTAAATTTATCCCAAAAAACATGGGCCTTATAATCTCGACCAGTATATTTCTTCCAAACATTATAATGTAAGAATTCATCACGAGACATTTGTTCCAAAATCTTAGCATTTTCTGGATGTTTTTTTGCTTGAAGTTTGCTCATAAAATGATAAATTGCAAAACCATTAATTTCATCTTTTTGAGCTTTTATAATTCGCTTCATTAATTTTTCAGAAATTACTTTTTCCATAATAAACCCCTATATATCTAACTATATTTAAAATAATAAAAATAATAATTAACAATATTTGATAATTAAATCTTCATTACAACATCCCAAACACGCCAAATAACATTTCTTAAATTGCCAACTTTGTAAGCATCTCCAACCACATGAATATGCTTGCTTTCAGCGAAAAGTGGAGATGGAATGTAACCAACTGATGATAAAATCGTATCAGCTTTAAGTTCAATCGTTTTACCATTTTTATCTTTTGCAACAACGCCATCTTTTTTAATTTCAATTACACTGGTTTCTAAATAAACAGGAACTTTATGTAAAGCAAAATATTCTCTTAAATAACTGCTGTTTGCTAGACAAACACCAGGTTGTGCAATTAAATCATTTTTCATCTCGACAATTGTTGGATGTTTACCTTCTAAGCAAAGTTGATAAGCAACTTCGCATCCAGTTAAACCACCACCAATAACAATTACATTATCCTTAGCTAAACTATGTTTATTTAAATAATCACAAACTTCTATCGTATTTTCAAAACCAGGTGTTCTTAATTTTCTTGCTTTAGCACCAGTTGCAACAATTACTTCATCGGCTTTTAAACTATTTAAATCTTTGATTTCACTATTAAGTTTCACTTCAATTGGCAAGGATTTAATTTGATTAATATACCAAGTAATTAATTCTTGATCCTTCTCTTTAAAATCCATTTCACTAGCTGCCACAAAAACTCCGCCTAATTTGTTGCTCTTTTCATAAAGCGTAACTTTGTGACCACGTAAAGTAGCAAGTCTAGCGGCTTCCATTCCACCAATCCCACCACCAATAACAGCCACATTCTTAACTCTTTTCGCTTTTTTAATATAGTATTTCGTGCTTTGCATAGTCTCTGGATTTAAAGCACAACGAGACATATGAATCGCATCTTCCATAGTTTGATCATTTGCTACACCCTTATAGTGAGCCATATTGAAGCAACCATTATGACAACAAATACATGGACGAATCAAATCTTCTCTTCCCATAATCAACTTAGTTACCCATTCTGGATCGCACAAGAATTGACGAGCAACACCCATTGCATCAATCTTACCTTCTTTAATGGCTTTATCAGCTGTTTTAGGATCCATTCTACCCGCACAAACAACAGGAATAGAAACAAATTTACGAATATGAGCAACATCATCTAAATTACAATCTTGAGGCATATACATTGGTGGATGAGCCCAATACCAAGCATCATAGGTTCCGTTATCGCAGTTAAGCATATCATAACCAGCTTCTTCTAAATACTTAGCAGCTTTTTCAGATTCTTCCATATCACGACCAACTTCTTTAAACTTTTCTCCTGGTAAAGCACCTTCTCTAAAACCTTTTGTTTTACTTACAACTGAGTATCTTAAAGAAACAGGGAAATCATTACCACATTCTTCCTTAATTGCTTTAACAATTTCTACTGGAAAACGATATCTATTTTCAAAGGAACCACCATATTCATCAGTTCGTTGATTGCAATATTTTAAAGTAAATTGATCAAGAAGGTAGCCTTCATGAACAGCATGAATTTCAACACCATCAACGCCAGCTTCTTTACATAGTTTTGCAGTCTTTGCAAATGCCTTAATAAACTTTTGAATTTCTTTAACAGTTAAAGCTCTACTTGGAACTTTATCACTCCATCTATTTGGATTTGCCGAAGCACTAGCGCAAAGCCAATCAACATTTAAAATAGGTTTTGCTAAAACATTTAATACTTTATTGCCGTGGATTTTTTCCATCGCTTCATTAACAGCCATTGAACGGCCAAAACCCGCAGTTAATTGAACAAATAATTTGCATCCAGTTTTATGGAATTCAACCATATATTTTTTAAGTTTTCTAAACATCCCTTTATTGGTATATAGCCATCGGCCCATCATTGGATCTCTAACAGGAGCAATACCAGGTAAAATTAATCCAGCATTATTTTGAGCTCTTTCAAGTAAGAACTTTGCTGCTTCCTTATCAAAATGACAAGGTTCCATCCAACCAAAAATGGAGGTACCACCCATAGAAGTCATCACGACACGATTTTTAATCTCAAGATGAGTACCATTCTTTTTATTTTCAATCACCCAAGGCGTAAATAGATTTTTGTAATTATTTTCCATAACATTTCACCCTTTTAATATATTATATATTTTTATTGAAGAAAACGAATAAAAACAATTATATTAAACAAAGAAGAAATCATATTAATCATCTAAAATTACTTATCAAAAACCATCTTATTTCAATTTATACTTTGATTTCACACTTTTTTAAATATGCGTAAAATTTAAAAGATACTATAATTAAAGTAATGAATGAATATATGAAGGCCGCTATTATAGAGGCTCAAATAGGCATTAACCATGGTGATGGCGGTCCTTTTGGTGCGGTAATTGTCAAAGATAATAAAATTATTGGTCGTGGGCATAATGAAGTAATAAAGAATAATGATCCTACTTGCCATGGTGAAATTATGGCAATTCATGATGCTTGTAAAAATTTAAATACCTTTGATTTATCTAATTCTACCATCTATACGACTGGTTTCCCTTGCCCAATGTGTTTGGGTGCAATTTTATGGGCAAACATCGACAAAATATATTATGGTTGTAATGTCAAAGATACAGATGACATCGGTTTCCGTGACTTAGTATTTTATGAAAAAAGTAAACCAGAAAACTATGATAAATATATTAAACAAATGTCTCGTGAAGAATGCTTAAAATTATATCAAGAATATAAGAATCTTCCTAATAAGAAGAAATACTAAAAAAACGACCATTAAGGTCGCTTTTTTATAGAATCATTGAATCAGGAAGTTCACTTATTTCATCGCTAAACTTCTTTATTAATTTGTCTACGGTTAATTCTGATTTTTCTTTTCCTGAACACTCAAAGATAATTTTTCCATCTTTCATCATAATTAATTTATTACCATATTGAATCGCATCCTTCATATTATGGGTAATCATAATAGTAGGAATTCTAGTTTTTGTAACGATTTCATTCGTTTTTTCCATTACTTTTTTAGCGGTTTTAGGATCAAGAGCGGCTGTATGTTCATCAAGCAATAATAAATCAGGTTTATTAAAAGTTGCCATAAGGAGGGTTAAAGATTGTCTTTGCCCACCACTTAAAGATTTCATTCGGTCATCAAGACGATTTTCAAGACCTAAATCAAAAGCCTTAACTTGTTCTTCAAAAAACTTTCTTTTGTCTTTAGTCATACTCCAAGTAAAACCAGCTTTTTTACCTCGATTTAACGCCAAACTCAAGTTTTCAATAATAGACATTTCAGGAATCGTTCCTTGCATTGGATCTTGAAAAACTCTTCCAATATAATTTGCGCGTTTAAACTCCTTAAGTTTAGTAACATCCTTACCATTTATTTCAATTGTTCCACTATCTGGTTTTTGAACGCCACAAATACAATTTAGTAATGTAGTTTTTCCACTGCCGTTACCACCAATAACTGTTAAAAAATCTCCATCATTAAGGGTCAATGAAATGCCTTTTAAAACATGATTATTTTCTAACCCATTTTCCGAGGTAAATGTTTTATGAATTTTATTAATTCTTAGCATCGTTTTCTCTCCTTATATTTTTAACATTTTGATGTCGTTTAAATTTATTAACTAACATTGGAACAACTAGAATTAAAACAATTAAAATGGCTTGAACAAGATAAAGCAAATTGCTATCAAAATTTGGAATTAATAAGATAGCATCGATTATATACCAGTATAAAAATCCACCAATAATGATTGAAACTAGTTGGGTTTTAAAGGTTTTTCTTCCAAAAATTGCTTCTCCTAAGAAAATAATTGCTAAACCAATTACAATCGTCCCTTTTCCAATGGTGCTTGAAGCATAACCTTGATATTGAGCAAGTAAAGCACCGCTTAAAGCAACTAACGCACTGGATAAAGATAAACCGATAATTTCCATCTTATTTGTGTTGATTCCTTGGGCTCTACTCATCATCTTATTTTTACCTGTGGCACGAATCGCAAGACCAAGTTGAGTGCCGAAAAACCAATACATTAAGAAAACAACGATAGCCATAAATAAGGTACTTAAAACAAAAGACCCTAAAAAGTTACTCCAAGCAATGAAACTTCTTTCGTTTGATAGACTTCTAAACATCAAAATAAAAGGATTGAAAACTGAATTTGTGGTGTCATCCAAAACAATATTGCCTTTTGAAACAACAACTACAATCGAAAATAAACCAGTCATCATGATAATACCACTTAACAAACTAGGTATTTTTAGGTATATATGCATCATTGCGACTAGCGACCCACAAATTGCTCCTACTAAAACACAAATTAATAAAGATAATAAAGGATTAATCCCTTTATTAATTAAAAACAAAGATAAAACAGCACTTAATGGAAGAACACCTTCAACACTTAAATCTGCAATATCAAGAACTCTATAAGCGATAAAAACTCCTAGAGCTAATATTCCCCATATTAGCCCTAGAAGTAATGGTTCAGTTAAAAAATTTGTAAGCTGAGTCATAATTATCTCCTAAAAAACCTTATCGGCACTACTAACGAGACTATCTGGAATAGTAATACCAGCTTCGCCGGCAATTGTTTTATTAACATACATAATTGGGTTACTTTGCCAAGCACAATCTATATCACTAGCCTTTTTACTTCCACTTAAGATTTCTGCGGCCATTTTTCCAACTTCTTCGCCAAGCGTCTCATAATTAACACCAATTCCAATCATCGATCCACTTTCAACAAGTGAGGCATCCGCTGAAATTGTAATTAAACTTCTTGATTTAGCAACCTCTCTAACTTGACCAATTGCATTTGCAATATGGTTATCAGTAGGAATATATATTGCATCACAAGCATCACTTAAACTATTAATGGATGAAGTAATTAAGTTATCATCACTAACACCTTTATCTTCAAAATTAAGATTCTTTGCTGTTAGGGCCTTTTTCATTAGGTCAACCTGATATTGTGAATTTGATTCGCTGACATTATATAAAATTCCAACCGTATCAACCTTATCAAATTTCGTTAATGCATCAACTATTAAATTTACATCAGTCATATCGCTCATCCCGGTCACGTTATCACTATCGTGATCAATCATTGATTGAACAAGACCAGCACCAACTGGATTAGTAACAGCTGTAAATAAAACTGGAATATCAAGACCATTTTTATTAACGGCATTTTTTAGTGCAACAGCGCTAGGTGTGGCAATACCAAAAACCATATCATTACCTAATACAAGGTTAGATGCCATCGAACTATTTTTAGTGCTATCAGCATTTGGATTTTGATAAGTTAAGGTAATATTTTTACCATCTTCAAAACCTTTTTCTTTTAACGCATTTACAAATCCACTTTCCGCCAAATTTAATGGAGTATCCTCAACAAATTTTAAAATACCAACTTTTTTAAGTGAACTTGATCCACCACAAGACGTGAGTGCGATCGTAACTAAACTTGAAGCAACTAAACTTGTACAAATTAATTTTCCTTTTTTCATAATAATTATCTCCTTTAAAGAAAAAATCTCAGGCGCGACACCTGAGTTCAATAACTACTATGATTCTTAGGTGTCAAACGATTCATTCGTTTTTCACCTACAAAAACTATCATTGCAAATGAAAAACCGCACTAACAATAATAGTAATAATAGTAAGCAGCACTTAAATTAAAGTTGTGTTTTAAATTTAATAACATAATTTTCGTTCTCCTTACTTATGAGATAATTTTAAACCCAAAAAAATATTACGCAAGAACTTTTTGTATGGGCTAAAAATTATCGGTTCTAAAATTAAAACTCCACCTTAGCGTGGAGTTTTTAAAACCCCTTGGAAGTTAATCCAAGGGGTTTACTATATAGTTTTCAACAAAAACTACATTTTAGAATCATCAAAACTATTTAAAACTTTAACTTGTGGTCTAACCACTTTCTTTACATTTCCATCAACAAATGGATTACGTAAATGAGCTTTATTAATTAAGGTTAAGAATGGATATTTTCCACCCATCTTTAAAAGTTTGACATATTTCTTCCAAGCTCGATCTCGGTTCTTATCCATCTCGCACTTGAATTCAAGAGCAAGAACTTGAGCTAGACAATAATCAATATAATAGAATGGAGATTGATAAATGTGAGCTTGTCTCATCCATAAATGACCTTGAGCATATTCAAAACCAGTATAATCAAAATCTGGTCTATATTTATGATCAATTTCCGCCCATTTCTTGCAACGCTCTTCATGAGTTACGGTTGGATTTTCATAAACCCAATGTTGGAACTCATCAACTTCACATCCATATGGTAAGAAGGATAAAGCACTGCTTAAATGTGCAAATCGATATTTGTCTGCTTGATCTGCAAAGAATAAATTCATCCATGGCCAAGCAAAGAATTCCATACTCATTGAATCAATTTCGCAAGCTTCCATTGTTGGCATACGATATGATGGAACTTTAATCTTACTACCAAGATAGCCTTGGAAACTATGACCAAATTCGTGGGTTAAAGTATCAACATCCGAACTTGTACCATTACTATTTGAGAAAATAAATGGCATCTTTAATTTTGGAATATAGGTCATATACCCACCAGTCATTTTGCCTGGTTTAGCATCAAGATCTAATAATTTATCATTCGCCATTTTATCAAAGAAATCACCAGTTAATGGAGACATTTCGTGATACATCTTACTAGCACATTTTACAAGATAGGCACTATCACCACATGGTTTTGCGTTACCGCTTGTAAATTCAAGATTGTAATCTACAAATAATGGATGCTTAATCCCAATACGAGATGCTTGTCTCTTTCTTAATTTTGAAACAACTGGCACAACGCTTTCATAAATTTGTTTACGATATTGTGCGACTTCTTCTGGACCATAATCTAAACGTCCCATAACACGATATTCATATTCGATAGCATTTTTAAAGCCTAAAGTCTTAGCAATCTTAGTTCTAACACTAACAAGATCACTATAAATCTGACCAAGTTCTGCATCATGAGCCTCAAGATATCCATAGTAAGCTTTAGCGGCTTCTAAACGAGTGTCTCGATCTTTATCACTCATAAATTTACCAATGCTTGATAAATTATAAGTATTTCCTCTAAATTCAATCTTTGCTCCAGCAATAACTTGTTGATACTTATTAACTAATTGATTTTCTTTAATCTTATCTTCAACAATTTCAGGTTTAAAAATCTTAAATTCGTTTTCAATACGATCAAACATTGTTTGACCAAATTTCTTAACTAATTCATCTTTAAACTTACTGTCCATAATCGCATGATTAAATTCATCTAAAGCTGGTGAAAGTTTTGGACCAACTTCATCACAAATATCACTAAGTTTAGAAATCTTTTTATCATTCATATCAATCGAATGACGAATGCTAATTACTGTAAAATTAGTTTCAATTTTATCACTTTGTTTGAATGATTTTTGAACAACTTTAATAGCCGTCTCTGCATCTTTGGCCGCTTTTAATTCTGCAGTCAATTCCTTAATTGAAGCAATTAATTTTGCTTCATTTGGTTTTGTAGCCTTTAATTCATCAAATCTCATAATTTCCTCCAAATATATATTACTTTATTGTATCAATTTCTTCTTTTTTAAAGAGCACTTTAATCCACTTTGTAAAGAACAAATTGCGCCAATAATTGTAACCAACAACATATGTATTATATAACTGAATAGTCTCAAAATACTTAATATTTAATTGATCAATTGTATTCAAGTATCCAGTTATTGTCTTTAAATCATCACTTGTTTTTAGATTAGCAACAACACTTTTTACAATCATATAAATTGCTTCACTATCGTTATAAATTCCTTCAAGTTCTTTCGCTTCTACTGATTTATAATTCTTAAATTGATTCTTCGAATCGAACTCAATAAGTTTTGGATTTTCATAACCTTGTGTAAACAAAAAATGTGCGCTCATATCTAATGTTTCATACTTTTGATATAAAAGAACATTTATTGAAGCAAGTGCTGTAACTATCTTATGTTTAAATTGGTGCATAAAGAAAAAACTGATTAAGACATAAACGAGATATATAACAACTAATGTTAATATAATAACGATTAGTAAAAAAGTTCTAATTTGCTCTTGATTCATCTTTTCAATTATAAACGAGATTTCATAAAAATATATAGTCTTTTGACTATATATCGATATTTTGCTATCATATTTATACTTATGAAAAAAGAAATTATCGCACTAATGTACGATTTTGATCGTACCCTTGCTACCCAAGATATGCAAAATTTTGGTTTTATTCCTAGTCTTGGAATGACTCCCGGTGAGTTTTGGAATAAAACAGAAGAATTCTGTCACAAATATGATACTGATAGAATTTTAGGCTATATGTATGTGATGATTGAAGAAGCTAAAAAACATAATATTAAGATGACTCGTGGTTGGTTAAAAGAACAAGGAAAAAACGTTCAATTTTATCGTGGTGTCATTACCTGGTTTAAACGAATTAATGATTATGCAGCTAGTAAAGGACTTAAATGCGAACATTATTTGATCACTAGCGGTAATAAAGAAATCGTTGAAGGCACTGCTATTGCTAAGGAATTTGCACATATTTTCGGTTGTGAATATTGCTTTAGCGATGATACAAAAGAACCAATTTGGCCAATTAATATGGTCAACTATACCCAAAAAACTCAATATTTCTTTAAAATTAGTAAAGGTGTTTATAAAAATCACGAAGATGAAAAAGTTAATGAAAAAACTCCTAATAGAAGAATTCCTTATCGAAATATGATTTATTTTGGTGATGGAATGACCGATGTTCCAATTATGATTCTTGTCAAAAATAATGGTGGCACTTCGATTGCTGTTTATAAAGATGGCGAAGAGCAAAAAGTTTCTTCTTTACTTGAAGATGGTCGTGTTAACTTTATTTGCAAAGCCGATTATAGTGAAAATCGTGAACTCGAACAAATCGTCAAACTTATTATTGATAACGCAAGCATTCAATCCCAGTTAGTCTCTAAGTATAATCATTCGAGTACAAATTAATATGAATTACGGGATTATTTTACTTGGAGGAGATAGCTTAAGAACTTCTACTTCCTTACCAAAACAATATATTGTTATTGGTGACAAGGAAGTTTTTTTATATCCTTTTGAATTATTTTTAAAAAATCCTAACATCAATAAAATTCTTTTAGTTGTTAGTCGAGAATATGTCGATTTTGTAGAAATTAAAATCTCACAATATAAAACCGATAAAGAAATTAGTGTGATTGAAGGCGGAACTACCCGTCAAGATTCATCTTTCTTGGCATTAAGATTTATTAAAAATAATGAACAAGATTTAAATAATATTAACATCATTATTCATGATGCTGCTCGCCCACTATTAACCACAAAAGTCTTAAATAACGTTATAAATGCATTGACTAATAACGAGGCCGTTACGACTTATTTTCCAATTAGCGATTCATTATTATCTTCTCAAGATCAAGAATATGTTGATGATTATCCTTCAAGAAAAACAATCTACGCAATTCAGACTCCACAAGCCTTTAGATTTAATTTAATCTATGAAGCTCATGAAGAAGCCTTAAATAAAAAATACGAGAATATAACCGATGACTCAATGCTAGTTAAAAAACTAAATAAACCTGTTAAAATGGTTCTAGGTGATTCTTTTAATTTTAAAATCACTACTTATGACGATTTAATGATGTTAAGAAAAATTATTGAGGGCTAATATGGAAGAAATTTTTAAAGAAGGGGATATTATTGAAGGGATTGTAACTTCAATTAAAAAGTATGGGGTATTTCTCTCTTTTGAACATGGTTATGTTGGTTTACTTCATATTAGTGAAATAAGTTCAAAATTCATCGCAAATATTTTTAATTACTTTGAAATAGGTGATACAATAAAAGTCGTGGTAAAATCGGTAGATTTAGATACTAAATACCTAAGCGTATCGATTAAGGCTTTACCTGATAGTGAAAATCCTTACAAAGCAAAGGATAAAACTAAAAAGGTAGTTGGATATATTAAAGATGTTGACTTCCAAAAATTAGATAAAGCATTACCAAAGATGATTGATGATGAGTTGAAAAGGGAAAGGGAATAGGGATATTTTTTTATGATCAAAGTTGGGTTTGATTACATTAAGAAGAGTAGATTAGCTAATTTAGATGATTACAAGGATCGTGTCAAAGAAATTCATAAGATGATTCATGATAAGACTGGACTCGGAAGTGATTTCTTGGGTTGGGTTGATTATCCAATCAATTATGATAAAGATGAAGTTGATCGAATTATTAAGAAAGCAAACGAATTTCGTAAAAACTATAATACACTCGTTGTATGTGGAATCGGAGGAAGTTATCTCGGTTCACGTGCTGCAATTGAAGCCTTAAATGGTTTACATCCAACCGATAGTATGGATATCGTTTATATGGGTCACACGCTTGATTCAAATTATATTTCACAAACTATGAAATATCTTGAATCGCGCAATTTTGCGGTCTGTGTTATTTCAAAATCTGGCACTACCACTGAAACTTCAGTAAGCTTTAGATTACTTAAAGACTTACTTGAAAAGAAATATGGTATTGAAGAAAGTCGAAAACGAATAGTTGCCGTAACAGATAAAGAAAAAGGTGCTTTAAAAACACTTGCTAATAGTGAGGGCTATGAAACCTATATTCTACCAGATGATATTGGTGGAAGATTTTCGGTTGTTACTCCTGTTGGTTTATTCCCAATCGCTTGTGCCGGAATCGATATTAGAGAATTCTTAGCCGGTTTTGCTGATGGCCGTAAAGAATATGATAATCCTGATGTTTATACAAACGAAGCTTATAAGTATGCTTGTCAACGTAACTACTTGTATACTCATGGTTATTCAACTGAAATGCTCATTAGTTATGAACTTCAAAATAAAATGCTAATTGAATGGTGGAAACAATTATTTGATGAATCAGAAGGCAAAACTAGTAAAGCTCTTTTAGCCGCTAGCGCAATCTTCACTACTGATTTACATTCAATGGGTCAATTTATTCAAGATGGTAGTAAAGTTCTTTTTGAAACTGTAATTTATGTGAATGAATCCCCTGCTGATATTGTTATTCCGACTGATAAAGAAGATTTAGATGGTTTAAATTATCTTGCTGGAAAGAACTTAAGTTTCGTAAATCATAAAGCTTATGAAGGAACCTTAAAGGCCCATTCTGAAGTTGGAGATGTTCCAAATATTACAATCACTTTAGATAAACTTGATGCTCGTGAACTTGGTCATTTCTTTGATTTCTTTATGAATGCTTGTGCAATGAGCGCCTACATGTTAGGTGTTAACCCATTTAACCAACCAGGCGTCGAAATTTATAAGAAAAATATGTTCCACCTACTTGGTAAAAAAGGCTATTAAACTTTATTTATAAACTTTAATTTGATACAATACGTTTTGCACTCTCTTGATTTTATATATTTCCTTTCAGGATAGTGCAAAACGAAGGAAGCTATACTCAGAATCGCTTCCTTTTTTTATTATTTTAACAGTTGCACAGTTGTTCAACTGTAATACTTATTCTAAAAGAAGCCACTTACTATATATTATTTCACAAAAAAAGGTTACCCCCGGAGATAACTAGGAGTAACCTTTTGATACAAATTGATGTATCTATGAATAACTATTGACCAAAATGGCAATCGTTATTTCCTGAATCAGAAGTCCACATATCAAGGAATGAAATTGGATCATTATAATCACCCAACCAACCATTTCTTGCGACACTATATTGACCAGCTTTACGAGTTGCTAAGAAATCAGCCCATTCTTGTTTTTGGATTTCCATTGAAATACCATAAGCAGCAAAAGTAGTTTGTAAGTATTCAGCAATCGCAACGTGACCACTAGAATTATTAGTAATATAAGTAATCTTTGGGAAGTTGGTGAACTTACTACCATCGAATGTATAACCAGCACTCTTAATTAATTCAACAGCACTTGCTCTATTGCTAGCAAGATCTGCTGATGCAGTTGAATAATATCCACTACCATCGCCTTTTGGACCATTGTGAGATACATATTCACCACCTTCAGGATCAGTCAAACCAGTTGCAACGAAACCATTAGCAGGAGTTTGTCCAGCTTTACCAATTTCTTTAACAATATAATTACGATCAATAAGAAGACCTAAACCATTACGAACATCTTCTCGTTTCTCTTCAGTATTAGCGACTTGATTGAATGTTCCATCTTTAACATTGAAACAAACATAATAAGTACCAAGTTGACCAACAACAAAGTATTCATCAGGATATGTAGCTTTTAAATTATCCATTTGATCATTTGGAACACTATCAATAAATGCCCAAGCACCACTCTTAAAGTTGGTAACCATTGAAGCATCATCATCGCTTAAAGCGAAAGTAATCTTACTAGCTTTAACAGCAGTTCCATGATAGTTTGGGTTTCTTTCATAAACCATTGCGCTATTATGTGACCATTGTTTCAAAACCATTGGTCCATTGCAAACATAAGTGCTTGGATCAGTAGCCCAAGTTCCTTCATAATCAACCGTATCTTTTAATGGATAGTAGGCTGGGAAGGCTAAAAGTTCAGTGAAGTAAGGAACATAGTTATTTAAAGTAACTTTTAAGGTATTATATGTACCATCAGCATCTGCAACTGCTTCAACCGCTAATTTCTTAGTTCCAGTTGTATCTGCACTAACTTCATCGTAGCCTTTAATAACATCAAACATATAGCCATAATCGCCTGCTAATTTACCACCAGCAGCACGGTTCCAAGCAAAGACAAATGCTCTTGCATCATAACTTGTACCATCACTCCATTTAAGATTCTTCTTAAGAGGAATTGTATAAGTAACAGTATTATCACTATTTGTGACATACGCTTTTGCTGGATCAAAAGTATCATCAGCCACATCAGGAATTAAAGTACTACCATCAGTATCAAATTTCATAATGCCTGAGAAAGCGTGAGCACAAAGTGAAGCGCCATCAACTGAGGAGTTAAGAGCTGGATCAATTGTGGCTGGTTCACTTGCAAGACAAACTGTAAATTCACCTGATCCATTAACAGTTGCATTTTGGAAGAATTTATAGCCTAATGGTGAACCATAGAATCCACTCATCTTACTAGATTTCATATAAACATCAGTGTAGTTATAAATTGGGCAAATAGCACCAGTTGACATAAGTAAATCCTCTGCCTTATGCATGAGTTTAAATCTTGTCTTTTGGTCACTTGATTTCTTAACTTTGCCAATCATAACATCGTATGATTGAGCCCAAGTTAAACCTTTTTCATCACTACTAATAGTTCCATCAGCATTTACATCTGCTTCATATCCTGCATATGTTTTATTATCATTTGCAGTATAACTGGTATCGACTGGAGTTGTTGAACCACCGTTTCCACCACAAGCAACAAGTCCAAAAACAGAAAGTAAAGTTAACATCAAAGTTTTCTTTTTCATAAATATATTTCCTTTCAGGATAGTGTTTTACTATCCCCTATTTATTTCTTATCATCATAGAGATGACATGCCACGAAATGTTCTTTATCAATTTCCCTTAAAACTGGACGAGTAGCTGCGCATATCTCCATCGCTTTGCTACATCTTGTTCTAAATGGACAACCACTTGGAGCATTGAGTGGACTTGGAATATCACCCGAGAGTATTATTCGTTTACTAGCACGGGCTTCCCTTGGATCAGGGACTGGAATCGCACTAAGTAGGCTTTGTGTATAAGGATGCATTGGTTTTGTGAATAGCTCCTCAGATTTAGCTAATTCAACAACGTGTCCTAAATACATAACGGCAATACGATCGGATATATGCTTAACAACCAAGAGGTTGTGAGCAACAAACAAGTAGGTGAGACCAAGTTTTTTCTTCAATTCCTCAAAGGTATTGATGACTTGGGCTTGAATTGAGACATCAAGCGCACTGACTGGCTCATCACAGACAATGAATTCTGGCTTGAGCGCTAAAGCTCTTGCAATACCAATTCGTTGTCTTTGACCACCACTGAACTCATGGGCATAACGCGTTAAGTGTTCAGGAGTAAGTCCAACAATTTTCATTAAGTCGAGCACTTGTTGTCTTCGATCAGCTTTATCTTTATAAGCATGATAGACATCAAGTGGCTCAGCAATAATATCTTCAACCGTCATTCGTGGATCAAGCGATGAATATGGATCTTGGAAGACAACTTGGGCCTTCTTTCGATATTCAGCAAGCGAGGCTTTATCTTTAATAAGTTTTCCATTAAAGTAAATTAGTCCATCGGTTGGTTTATATAAATGTAGAACGCTTCTTCCGAGAGTAGTTTTTCCACAACCGGATTCACCAACGAGACCAAGCGTCTCTCCACGTTTAATCGAGAAAGTAACATCATCGACAGCTTTTAAATCTTTTGCCGAGAAGAAACCAGTTGATATTGGAAAATATTGTTTTAGGTGTTTGACAACAAGAATGTTATTTTTATCTTGTTCATCATGATTAACACTATCAAGTTCCTCAAAATGTTTCTTTAAAGCTTCTTTTTTCGACATCTTTTTAACATCAACTTTTTCAGGGGTTATTTTTTTCTTATCTTCCATAATTATTTAATAACCTCCCCTGAATTTTTCTTATCTGTAGCTTCTTGAGGAACGTTCAATTTATCACCAATACGAATCTTATCTGGAGGTATTTGAGGTAAGACTAAACTTTTATCTACAGGTTCACCATTCATGTACTTCTCCATATTCTCTTTAGTAACTCGACCAGCGAGATATTGCGATTGAATATATTTGAAGCAACAGGTGTAGTGATTATCATTTACCTTTACTTTTGGTGGAACTTTATGTAAGCAAACATTCATACATTCCGCACAACGAGGAGCAAAGGCACAACCTTCAGGAAGTGCAAATACATCTACTGGATTGCCTTCAATTGGGATTAATTTATCCCCACGTTTATCGCTACTTTTTGGAATAGATTTAAGTAATCCTTTAGTATATTCGTGTTGAGGATTATAGAAAATTTCTTCAACCGTTCCTCTTTCAACAACTTTACCAGCATACATAACATCAACTTCATCACAGATTTGAGCAATAACACCTAAATCGTGAGTAATTATGATAATTGCCATTCCCATTTTCTTTTGAATGGTTTTAAGTAAATCAAGTATCTGAGCTTGAATCGTTACATCAAGCGCAGTAGTTGGTTCATCAGCAATTAAGATATCAGGTTCACAAACAAGTCCCATTGCTATCATAATTCGTTGAAGCATACCACCTGATAATTCAAATGGATATTGTTTCATACGTCTTTCAACTTCGTTAATACCAACAAGAGTCAACATTTCTTCAGCTTTTTTAATCGCGTCAACTTTACTGATACGAACTTCTTTATAAATCGTCTTACCATCTTTGTCTTTTTTAACGTTTCCTCTAAAATCTTTAGCTTCAACTTTAGTAGTTTTATGAAGACGGATGGCTTCAATAAGTTGATTACCGATTGTGAAGGTAGGATTCAAAGAAGTCATTGGATCTTGGAAAATAATTGAAATTTTATTTCCACGGATCTTTGACATTTCTTTATCACTAATACCAACAAGTTGTCTGCCTTTATAAAGGATAGATCCACTAACAATTCGTCCTGGATACTGTAAGATTTGTAAAATACTATAAGCCGTTACACTCTTTCCACTACCAGACTCACCAACAATTCCTAATATTCTTCCTTCATCAAGTGCGAAACTTACGCCATTTACTGACTTAACTTCGCCCGCTGGAATAAAGAAGGATGTATGGAGATCTTTCACTCTTAATAGGTGTTTATATGTCTTTTCCATAATTACCTCCTAACTCTTTAAGGTTGGATCAAAAGCATCACGTAATCCATCACCGATGAGGTTTAAACAAAGAACAATTACACAAATACTGACCGCTGGAATAAATAATTTCCAAGGTGTAACTTCCATTGAACTAAGTGCATCACTGGCTAAACTTCCAAGACTTGGCATTGGTGAACTGACACCTAAACCAATAAAACTAAGGAATGATTCAGTAAAAATAGCACTTGGAATTTGTAAGGCGGCACTAATAATAATGACCGACATACAGTTTGGAAGAAGGTGCTTAAGAATAATAAAATTACTTTTTGCACCAATCGCTCTACTTGCTAAGATATAATCTTCTTGTTTTATTGAGAGGACCTGACCACGAACAAGGCGTGCCATACCAACCCAATAAAGAAGAGCGAAAACAATGAAAATTGAAAGCATTCCTACACCAATCGAAGCTAATGGTGTGTTATCTAAACTATTACCTAATGTAGTACGTAAGATAACTGAAAGTAAAATAATAATCAACATATCTGGAAGAGAGTAAATAATATCAACAATACGCATCATCACCATATCTACTTTTCCACCAGCTAAACCACTAATTGATCCGTATAAACTGCCTATAATTAAGACAATTATTGCTGCAAAGAAACCAACACTTAAACTAACACGAGTACCATATACAACACGGATGAAATAATCTCGACCAGCACTATCTGTACCAAAGATATGTGGCCAAATAAACTGACCGTTAGCAATTAATGCTTGTTCAGCACTTCCATATTGGAATGGAGCTAAGTTATTATAACTACCATCGCTAGTTTTAAATCCTAGCATTTCATCATAAGTATATGGATACCAAATTGGAATAAATATAATTGCTAAAACTAATAAACAAATAATTACAAAACACGTCATTGCAACTGGGTTATGAACAAATGCTTTACACCCATCTTTGAAGAATGTAGTCGAAGGACGCATCTTTACCTGCGCTTCTTTATCATCCTTTGTGGCTTTTGCAAAAGCCTTTTCATAATTTACTTGGAAACCAAATGGATTATGATCACCGATTTTAAATGCCATAGTTGTTCCTCCTTACTCAAGTTCAACTCGAGGATTTGCAACTTTGTAAAGAATATCGCAAACAAGAATTAAGAGTATAACAATAACTGTTAAGAAGATTGTCGAACCCATAATCAGTGGATAATCTCGTCCAGTAATTGATTTAATAAAGATTCTACCAAGACCAGGAATTGAATAAATTTGTTCAACAACAAGTGATCCAGTAATAATCGAAGCAAACATTGGTCCAGCATAAGTAATGACTGGGGTTAAACTATTACGCAAAGCATGTTTGAATAATATCTTATTCTTACTAACGCCTTTTGCTTTAGCTGTACGAATATAATCACTATTTAATACATCAAGCGTCGATGATCTTGTTAAACGAGTTATATAAGCCGTTGGATATAAGGATAAGGTAACGATAGGAAGAATATATCCGCGATAATCACCATTAGTGGTAATTCCATTAGCTGGAAGCCATCCAAGAGCTGTACAAAATACATATAATAAAACACTAGCGATAATAAATGATGGGAAGGCCACACTAGCAGTAGAGAAAATCATTATGATTCGATCTGCTACTTTGTTATGCTTAACGGCGGCAAGTGATCCTAAGAAAGTCCCAAAGGCAAGTGCCAAAATTCCCGCAATTAATCCAATTGGTAAGGAAGTTTTAAATCCATCGTTGATAATATCAATAACATCAAAACCTTTTTGTTTTAAGGATGGACCAAAGTCAAAGATGAGTGCTCCTTTTAAATAATTCCAGTATTGAACAATGAGAGGTTGATCAAGGCCATATTTAGCATTTAAAGCATCAAGAATTTGTTGACTGGCCGCCTTTTCACTTAAGAAAGGACCTCCTGGAACAGCATTCATCAAAAAGAAGGTTGCAGTAATTACTACGACAACCGTAATAAAACACATAATTAGTCGTTTAACGACATAAACCAGCATCTCTTTACGCATAAATCTCCGTTAATTCATATATTTGTTCAAAACGAATCAAATATACTGAAAAGTTTAAAATGGTCTTAATTTTTGTAAAGAAATATTTTTAGTTTCTAATTTGAAAGCGCTTACATAAAATTCGAAGATTATTTTTTTATTAAGAAGTTTATCTTGTTATTTAACTTTTCTTTAATTCGCTATATAAGTCAAAAAATCTTTCAAAAAATGAACTTTTTGTTTTTATTCATCGATAATAAGTCATGAAAATGAAGGAATTTCCTAGGAAACATTCCAATATAAATTATTGACTAAAAAACCTAGGTTTGATATAGTATTTAAGCACGCGTATATCGTGTAAGGTTATGGATGTTTAGCTCAGTTGGGAGAGCATCGCCTTTACACGGCGGAGGTCGTGGGTTCGAGCCCCGCAGCATCCACCAAGAAATATATGCATGGAGGGGTAGCAAAGAGGCTAAATGCGGTAGACTGTAAATCTATTCCTTCGGGTTCGGCGGTTCGAATCCGCCCCCCTCCACCATTTTCTACCGTACAAATGTTGGGGTGTAGCCAAGTGGTAAGGCAACAGACTTTGACTCTGTCATTTCACTGGTTCGATCCCAGTCACCCCAGCCATTTATTCTAAACATGATCCACTAGCTCAGTCGGTAGAGCACTTGACTTTTAATCAAGGGGTCTGGAGTTCGAGTCTCCAGTGGATCACCAATTTATTCATCTTTCTAGATGCCCAGGTGGCGGAATAGGTAGACGCGCAGGACTTAAAATCCTGTGGCAGTTGATGCCATACCGGTTCGATTCCGGTCCCGGGCACCAAGATGAAATAGTAGGCTCTCAAGAAATTGAGAGCCTTTTCTATAAGCGTTAAACTTGCATGTTTAAAAAATTAAAGTAAAATACTATTCATATGGAAAAAGAATTAGATTTAAATTACGAAGAAACTGTTAAAAAAATAGAAGAAACTCTTGATAAAGTTCGTCCTTTTTTAGCGCGTGATGGCGGGAACGTCACTTTTGATTCCTTTGAAGATGGCATTGTCTATGTAAATTTTCAAGGTGCTTGTGAAGGCTGTTCTTTAATTAGTGAAGATTTAGATTCTGGAATCGAAATTATTCTTATGGAAGAAGTACCAGGAGTAACCGCCGTTCGTTTAGCAAGTGATAAACAATATATTAAAGATGCGATTAAGAAAGCTAAAGAAGAAGCGGATAAAGAAAATAAAAAATAAATCTAACAGTTAACAATCGTGTGGTTGACAAATCGCTTAACCACGCGTAAATCTGCTGCTGTCTAGTACTAAATGACGTAAAATACGCTCGTTTTTAGGCCAGTGCT
>Ga0183101_1000557_pt1 | contig 50844 bp, 46 predicted proteins | sample Biomet3_FD_127790 | JGI IMG/M metagenome (GOLD analysis project Ga0183101, IMG submission 127790) | Microbial communities from bioreactor (seeded with sewage sludge) at LBNL, California, USA - Biofuel metagenome 3 | ecosystem: Engineered > Bioreactor > Anaerobic > Unclassified ... | reverse complement strand
ACCTAAGAGTTTTTCCATCTCCAGTGCTACATCTAATATGTCCTGTTCAGTAGCTATAGTTTTCACTTTTGCAAATCTCTGGGTCTTGATTACATCATTCCCCTTTGCGTCCACCCCATCGATGTATTTAAGAACCAATGTACTACTTAATTTTGTTGCTTTAGCAGCCATATTTATCAACTCCCTTCACCTAATATATAGGTCTGTTATTAGAAAAGGTGACATATCACATTATGATGAAATGACATCTGCAATAGAAAACATTAATAAGTATACAAAGTTAGATGAAAATAAGATTTTAGAATTAATAAAACAAATAGGAACTGAAAAGGTTCAATAAAATAAAAGTATAGAAACATGAATATAATGAAGGATAGTTGAAGATTTATATCAACTATTATTTTAAACTTATTTTATAATTCTTTATAAAATTTTTAAAATTGCTTTAAAAGATTTTTAATCTTTGTCTTTATAATGAACTCATAACAAGCAAGGACATCAAATCATAATATCCTTGTAAAAATATTAGGAGGTCATATTAATGAACAAGATTAAACTTTTATATGATGTATTTAAAACTATGAAGGAAAAGGAATCATTTAATGTAAACATTAAATTAGATGCAGTAAAGGGCGAAACAAAAGTATTATCATTCTCTAATGAATTTAGTACTAACACAGCTACTGGGGAATCAAAGGCTAAAATAAACAGTGAATTTAATTGCGATGGAAAGAAAGTAAAACATGAAAGCAGCACAGAATTTAACATGAAGGATTGTAAACATCACAAATTCCACCATCATATGGGTCATCACGGTATGGGATGTTGTGAACATGGAGGCATAAAGGCAAAACTTTCAAAAATTACTTTTATACTTAATGTGTTAAATAATCTTAAAGCTGAAGAAAAGGACGGAATATCTATACTATCTCTTAACTTAAAGGATATAATCAATGAAATCAAGGATCAACATAAAGATTTAGCTGAACACCATAAAAACTTCCATATGCAAGAGATGGGTGAATATCATAAGCACTGTGATTTCATTAAAAAATTACTCTGCTGCGAAAATAGTGATGCTGAGTTAAATATATACATTAATAGAAATAATGAAGTTGAAAAAATAGAAGTTAGTGCTAAAGGTGAAAATAGTCTAAATGGTTTAGTAAACTTCAATTGGTAAATGTGCATGGGTGTAAACTTAAATTTTACACCCATTATTTTATTTTAAGTAAGAGTATATTGTGGTAATATTAGTATAATTAAATTTTAAAGGTGATATATATGAGCATTTTGAAAAAGAATAAAAGTGAGTTTCACAAAGGATGGCATGAAAAGCACCGTGAATTTCATAAAATGCATGATAAAAATCATGAACATTTATATGAAATTCATAAGATACACCAAAAGCATAAAAATGAATTTAACTTATGCCATAAATATTTGATATGGCTTCGTCCAGCGGCCTTTCTTATTAATATATTTATAATTTACCTAATCTTTAAGGTAGTGGGAATTAAGGCTATAACCATATTCTTTGCAGCAATATTTACTGCTAAAGAAATCGCACATTTATATATATACTGGCGATTAGAAAAAAGAATTATGAAGCCTATCGAAAGCTTAAAAACTGGAGTAGAGCAAATTGCTAAGGGAAACTATGAGGTTAGAATTGAAAAAGAAGTTTATAACGAAATTGGTATTTTAATAGATGAATTTAATGAAATGGCAGAGAGACTACAACAAGGGGAAAAGTTAAAAAAAGAATATGAGGAAAATAGAAAGACTCTTATAGCAAACATATCTCATGATTTAAAAACTCCAATTACCTCAATAAATGGATATGTTGAAGCTATATTAGATGGAGTCGCCGATTCCCCTGATAAAATAAATAGCTACCTTAAAACAATTCATAATAATACAGACTATATAAATAGACTCATTGATGATTTGTTTTTATTTTCAAAACTTGATATGCAAAAGGTAGATTTTAAATTTGAAAAAGTAAAGATAAAACCTTTTATGAATGATCTCATGGAAGAGTTTACATTTGTTTTAGGGGAAAAAAATATTAATTTTAGTTTTATTGATAGAATAGAAAGAGAAATAGAAGTCAACATAGACGGGAAAAGGATATATCAAACTATAAGAAATATTATAGGAAATGCTGTTAAATATGGTCATGAAGAAAATTTGGCTATTTCTATTGAGCTAAAGGATCAGAAAGATTATATAAAGATTAACATCCGTGACAATGGTCCGGGCATAGCTGAGGATAAGCTTCCTTATGTATTTGATAGATTTTATCGTATAGATATAGAAAGAACAAAAGACCTAATGAGTACAGGACTTGGCCTAGCAATTGCTAAGGAAATGGTAGAAGCCCATGGTGGAAGAATTTCTGTTTGGAGCTCCTTGTCAGAAGGTAGCACTTTCATAGTAGAGCTTCCTATAGCAATTTAATGATACTGTAGAGCGTAATGGTGCAAGGAAGGAGATGTTTTTGTGAAACAAGTTTTGATAATTGAAGATGATAATAGTATTGCAGCGTTAGAGAGAGATTATCTTCAGTTAAACGGATATAAGGTAGATATAGATCAAGATGGAGTATCAGGATTAAAAAAAGCTCTGCTTGGCATTTATGACGTAGTTGTAGTAGACCTAATGTTGCCTGGTAAAGACGGATATGAAATAGTAAAAGAAGTTAGAGATAAATTTGAAATTCCTATTATAATCGTATCTGCTAAAAATGAAGATATAGACAAAATAAGAGGTTTAGGCTTTGGGGCAGATGATTATTTAACTAAACCCTTTAGCCCAGCAGAATTAGTTGCAAGGATAAAATCTCACATTATAAGATATGAACGTCTATCAGGTAAAAAAATTACTTTAGAGCTTATTAGCCATAAAGCTATGGAAATCCGAACAGATTCTCATAAAGTATTTGTTAATGGTAAGGAAGTTTTACTTACAACAAAAGAATATGAATTATTGGTTTTTCTAGCCTCAAATCCTAATATAGTTTTTACAAAGGACCAAATATTTAGTAATATTTGGGATGAAGACTATTGTGGAGACACAGCTACTGTAGCAGTACACATACAAAAGCTTAGAAAAAAAATAGAAAAAAATTCTGGAAATCCTGATTATATTGAAACTATATGGGGGACAGGATACAGGTTTAATTCATAGCAATCTCAGGGAGGCGTTCGCAAGGACCTCAGGGGGGCAATGCCATCAACTTAAGAATACACAAATTGGAAAAGTGACTTTAAAGAAAAAGATACAGCCTACGGCATTTATAAAAATGAGTGATGAGATAATCTGAAAAAGTTTTTAAATGATTTGTATAAAATACCTAGATAAAAAGGTGAGCATTTTTACATTTGTATGCTCAGCTTTTTATCTAGGTATTTTAAGCTGTTGTAGGTGGAGTAAATACTCTATTAGAAAGTTCTGAGTCTAACATATAAAGTCCAGCTGAATCATTGGAGGTTCTTTCCAATCTCTTAACTATGCCACTAAAGGTAGTTTCTTCTTCTACCTGCTCATCTATAAACCATTTTAGTAAACTTACAGTAGCATGTTCTCTTTCCTCAGTTGCAATATCCATTAAGTTATAAATTCTCTTAGTAACTGTTTTCTCATGGTTAAATCCTTCTTTAAAGACATCTAAAATTGATTCAAAGTCATTTTTAGGAGCTGGAAGTGCTTCAATTGTAACTCTACCACCAACTTGGTTTAAATAATCGAAAAATTTCATAGCATGAAATTTTTCCTCTTCAACTTGAACTTTAAAAAAATTAGCAAGACCGTCCAAGTCATTTGTAGCACAGTATGCCTGCATAGCTAAATAAGAATTGATAGAATAAAGTTCAAAGTTTATTTGATCGTTTATTGCTTTCATTAGTTTTTCACTTAACATAAAGCTTCCTCCTTTTTAATAATACTTAATATTAGATAATTTTAATTATTCATTTAATATTACCACATTATACATATAATTTGAATACTTTATTATTAGTTTTTTAAATTATTTTAATTCACTTTTAAAAAAATTATGAATAAAATCTTTGGAAGTAATTACTTAAGCTCAGGCAGGCCTTGGCAAGGACCCCAGGGGGCAAGTCCAGCTAAGCTGGACCATACTAACTGGTGAAAGTCCAGTAAAGGTAATCGTCAAGGAGCCTTTTAGCTATCCACTGTGCATATAAGAAATTATATGTATAAAGTGTGGTGATAAAGTGTTCGAAAGAATGCGAGCAAAAGTACAGGTTGTAACATAAAGTGAATCCTGCCGTATCGTTAGGTTGTAAAGAGGAAGTCGAGCCTTGCCTCTGAAGGTGAAGACCATGGAAGATGAGAAGAACTTGAAATGCACCATCGAAGAATCCTCCGGTATAATGGGAGCGACATGTACTGAAAGTATGGTTGGGAACTGGAGAGACCTTCCTTTGCACAACGATAGTTGTAAAGAAGATACATATAAGTCAGTTGATGAAATTGCAATCTTGCAAAGAAGGAGTCGGAGGAGCCAATAGTACCAATAATTATGCAGACAACAGTGCGCCACGAAAGCGTACCCAAGCAGCCTGAAAGGTTGCTTGAAGATAGCTATGCTATACAAATGATGGTGGAGGGCCCACCGGAATCGCCGTACAGGCGGAGATTTCAAACTACCTTAAGGTGCTGTAGACAAAAGCTACGGTATTGAGCGTTAGGGAAAAGGCAGTATAAAACTGTCAAGTGTGTGCTAAGGAGATGAATGAACATATAAACTACTTACGAAAGTGTCGAAAGCGTAGAGGATCCATCAAAACCAGGGGGTAGTTGTTAATCTGGGATAAGTCTAGTGGAAACCTGTTTACGTACGGTTCTGAGAGAAACTAAGGGGGAGGTTCCTTTGGTTTACTTACTTTATTATTATCTCAAAAAATAGAAAAGATATACAACATGCCCATAGGGCTGAGATACAGATATTTAATAGACTTGAATTAGAACTACATCCAGAAAAGACTAAAATAATAAAACTATGGGGAGGAAAAGAGGGTTTTGACTTTCTTGGATTTCATCATATAAATACCATAAGGAAAACTAAACGTAATACAGAGTATCACGTAATGACACAAATACCAACAAATAAAGCAATGAAAGGCATGAGAGAAAAGATTAAGAAGGTATTTTCTAATAGAGTAACATTAGGAAATGATATAAAAGAAATGGTCAAAACAATAAATAGAAAATTAACTGGTTTTAAGAATTACTCTACTGTAAAATTTGCTCGACCCATAGCAGGAACTGGAAGTTTCTGCTTGCTATAGCTTTTACCTCAATTTTTAATGTGCGAAAGTTGAGTTGAAATTTTCCTAAAAAAATACAGGTATTGACACTCATTTACAATCATTGTATAATATGTATATTAAGATACGCGTGATTTTGGGGGAGTTAATATGAAAAACACTGAATTAAAAAGTATTATAACTTTTGCCATTGACAATGAAATTGGAGCATATGAATTTTATGATAATGCTTCAAAGAAAATAACTGACAAAAGTCTTAAGAAAACATTTGGGGAATTCGCAGCAGAAGAATTAGGGCACAGAAAATTCTTAGAAAAATTTTTGCTAAATGATGTAGCTGTAATACAACTGGACGAAGTTATTGATTATAAAGTATCAGAAACTGTTGATAAGCCTACATTAACTACTGAAATGAAGTTTGCTGAAGCTATAGGCTTGGCGATGAAGAATGAAGAAGAAGCTATGGATATGTATCAAAAGCTAGCTGATGCTTGTTTGGATGAAAAACAAAAGGAACTTTTCATTGGCCTTGCTAAAATGGAGCAGTCTCATAAGGTAAGGTTAGAAAAAATTTATGTTAATGTTGCTTATTCAGAAGTTTGGTAATTAGCATATATACATAGTAAATAATAAAAAAATAACAAGTCAAAGATGCTAGTTTATTTTTTGAAGATGCCTTAGGTAGGGTAACTATTGAATAACTTTGGAGAAAAATTTTCAGATAATGAGAATTCTTCTCCTTTCTACATGGTTAAAATATAAAATTTGATTAATTAATGGATTTAGAAAGGGATAAACTCAGGCAGGCCTTCGCAAGGATCCTAGGGGTGTAAATTTTGGAAATTTGGCAATAATCTATCTGATATTTCTAAATAAAACCTCTCACATATATATTCAAAAAACGTACTGAATTTATTGAGTACGTTTTTTATCGATTTTAAATTGAAGGTTTACATACTTCATGTAAGAGAATTTCGATAACAGAATTATACACTATGCTCGTTAGAAACTGTCGAAGACTATTATGAGATCAGAATGAAAGAATAGTATTGATGATCTGAAAAATATTTCAATGGGCCACCGTTTATGTTAAAAACTTAAAAGCCAATGCTTAATAACACTAAGCATTGGCTTAAAATTTCTAAATATGATATACAAAATACCGGTACTCTAATTTTGACACCTATCTCTGGATAGGTGGGTGTCAGCATAGATGTTTCAATCGACTTCAATGTCGTGAAAGGACTCACAAGAAAGTATATTTCCCCATCTAGCACGAAAACTATCTATAAAGTAGTTATTATCTTGTTGTGAGATTATAATAATATATTTAAAGTTGATGTACAAGGGATATATATATATGGTAATATAAGCCTATGATTGAGGATTTATTTAAAGATAAATTATACTATGTATTTCTGGACTTACCTTCCTGCTGAATTTTTCCTTCTTTTTTACCCATTTTTTTATCAGAGCTATTTATCATGATTATTGCTAATAAAATAAGCACTATTCCAATTATTTGTCTAATACTCATGCTTTCGCCCAAAAAAATGAAGCTAAGAATTACGCCTTCCAAGGGTTCAAATGTACTTATAATAGAAGCCTTAGAAGCTCCAATCATACGTATACCCTTTGACAATGCAATAATTGCAATTGCTGTACAAACAAGTGCAATAAAAACAATTGCAATCCACCCATTCGAAGGCATATCTACATATAGTTCTCCTCTTATACCACAATAAATAAAGAATGATATTGAGCTAAATAGGTTTGTATATGCAGCTGTTACTACCGAATCAATTCTATTTATCTTAATTACCCCTAGTAAAAGAATATAGCTTCCATTAAATATTGCAGCTAATAAGGATAATGTTATCCCTATAATACTCAATCCAGAAGAGCTTATAGAAACAGTTAAAAGTAAACCTGCAAAAGCTATTATCATAGCCATAGATTGGTTTTTGCTAATTTTTTCCTTAAGTACGAAAAATGAAAAAATATTTACCATAAAGGGGTAAGAATAAAAAATCATAACATGTAATGATACAGGGATAAATTTAATAGCATTGAAATAGAAGATTGTAGTTAGAAAATAAACAACTGCTCCTATTATTAACATAATAATCATTTGTTCTTTTTCAAGTTTATAATTAATTTTTTTTCTATTTATAAATATATAGCCCCAAAGGAATAAAGAGGCTATTAAAAATCGTAAAGCCAACATAAAATTTGGCGTTATTTCATATTGGTAAATGAACTTTGCAATAGGCGCAACAGCTCCAAAACTGGCCGCTGCAAGCAAAGTTATAAGCATACCTTTTACTTCTTTATTCATTTTGCACTCCTACCTTTTCTAAACTTTTACTAATTTCCGTCAAATTCCCCATAACTCCCTCCTTACTTAAATTGACAAAATAAGATTTAAAACATCCTGTACTGTAATTACTATGTTTTAACTAATTCAATATAATAATATAAATTCCTTCAATATATGTCGTTTTTCTTGAGGATTTAACAAAAAAATAATAAAATTTCCATAATTATAGCAATAGCAATTAGTTATTCAGATAACTTATAGAAGCTCTTCAATATTGTAATAGTTATATATGTAGGTCTTATTGCAGGAGCTATGGCCACGATTTATAATGCTGGAAAAATGGGGAAAATAAGGTAACTAAAAGGATAGTATATACCTAAAAAGTGTGTATTGGTATTATAAATTATTTATAATTATAGATGACGATTCAAAGGTAGTTTCAGATATGTTTGACTTGGATGAAAAAAGGAGAATACGTAAAGAAATATTTCCTAAGGATTGTGATAAGGCCTTTGATATGGGGGCTAGGTTTGTAAAGGAATATTCTAAATCTGAAGTTTAATATAACTAAAGCAGCTAACAGTATGGATGAATGGTTAATAAATTAAATTCTTCTGATTGCTTGATACTGAAAACAGGTGGAGAAATACAATCAAAGTAAGGAATTACAGGTTAAAGGATGCTAAGCAAGCAAATTGCTTGGCGTCCTTTATTTTTGTAAAATTTTCTATCTAGCCAACAGACCCTGTATATCAACTTGTACAGAAGGAATAGATGTAATCTCTCCTTTGATGTGTTCACTAATCAATTTTCCTATATGTGCAGCTTCTTCCCATACTGGTTGATTTTCAACATCTACACAATAATTTGCGGAAATCTTTGCATCCTCACCAAATATCATTCTAGCGCCGCTGTACTCACAGTTATCTCCATACCCGCAGGTAAGGCAAGGAACATTTCCTTCAATACTCAGTTCTGCTACGTGGCGAGTACCTTCCATAAACATTTCTCTTGCCAACTCACTGAAAACCTGATCTCTAATTGGCTTATGTAAACTTGAAATAACAGTGACTACATATTTTTGCTCGTTTAAGTGCTTTAAATGACGCATAGACCAAAGTCTTTCTAAAAAAGCTTTTGTAAAAGCGTCTATCATCCCATAGGGAGTATATCCACCGATTACAAGGGATTTTGCTTCTCTAATTTTTTGAGCTAAGGCAGGAAAATCGTCTTGTACCTTGCAAATATTGTCTTCTACGCATCTTTTACAAGCACGACAGGGTCCTATATTTATGCTGCTAAGCTTAACAAACTCATATTCCAATCCAGTTGACTTTAGTAGATGCAAAACCAATCGATCTGTATTACTATTGGGAACAGGACTTCCTGATATACCTATAATTTTATCCTTCATTTTTTCCTCCGAATGGTAATATTTTTAATTAATATTTCCTATTCAAATGTGTGAATAGAAAGGCATGGATCTTCTTTTAATATGTAATATCTTTTCTCCCGCCCTATGATATTTGCTGCCATTAATTCTTTAATTGCCTGTCCTATCATTACTCTTGAAGCCCCAATCATATCTGCTAATTCTTGTTGAGTAATAACAAGATCAATCAGTGTTTCTGATCTTTTGCGTTGCCCATATTCTTTAGCAAAGTGATAAAACAGATATAAGAGTTTCTCTTTTACAGTTTGTCGTGTATCTTCTCCATACTTTCCTAAATTCTCATAACGCTTTTTACCAAGATAGCTGATTATTCTCAAAGCAAAAGAGGAATCCTCTTGAATTAACGTTCTAAATTGTTGTCTGGTAAAACAACAGATATATGCATTTTCTATAGCTATGGCGGTAGATAACTCTTTCTGATTTTGATACAAGGATAGTTCACCAAGGATTTCACCAGGGCCACAAACATCTAATATCGATTCACGACCATCCTCAGTGGTTTGTACTAGTTTGAGCTTACCCGACTTAATGAGGTAGACTGTATTTGGAGAATCTCCCTGATGAAAAAGAATCTCTTTTTTGGACAATCTTTTCTTTACTGTACATTTACAAAGTTTTATAAATTGTTCACTTTCAAGTCCTTGAAATAAATCTAGTTCTGCTAAGCAAACTATGCAGCTTTTCATATAGTTACCTCCCAAAATAAGCCGGGTTACGCTTTCTTGAAAACCAAATTATTTGGTCTTGGCTAAGTGTTAAAGCATTGCCTCAGCTTTATTTGCCTTAAATAAAAGAGAAGAATCTTTTATAGAAGCTTTGCCGGTAAGACGGAAGCCTTTTGGCCCACCTTCTGTAGTCGCAACTACCACTTGCATTATATCATTATTCTTGATGTTTTGTTGAGTCTTTTCCATTTTATAGATACCAAAACTTAATATGTCTCCATTCATGATCTCTCCCTTTCCTACGACAATCATATGTGGTTGCCCTTCTGATGATATAGTAGCAATGGAAATAAATGGTGATTTTGTAAATACATCTTTGATTTCATCTGTAATAATCATGTTTTTTCTCTCCTTTAAATTCTAATTTTATTTGATTGTATTTGTCGCTGAAATTCTGACTGGTTAAATTGTAGCATGGTATTAGGGAAAAAAATGCTAAATACTTTACAAAATAATACTTTGTAAATGAGTAAGAATTAATGATATTTTCAAGGTAAGCAGGTGCTAAGTATATTTGATATGGAAAGTATTTTAGGCATCTAAAAATATTTTTGCAGAATCTCTTTTAATTTCACAAAATATTTGATAATGTTAATAGTAGGAAATAAAATTTATTGTTATGATTATTAGAGTAACAAGGAGGTATAAGCATGAATGAAAAGTTAACTAAAATTGACATTATTACATCTCCAAGTAAATTTGAAGAATTAAAGGATGCGCTAAATCAAATTGGAATTACAGGAATGACTGTTTCTAATGTATTAGGTTGTGGAATGCAAAAGGGTCATAAAGAATATTACCGGGGAACAACTGTAGATATTAATTTACTACAAAAGATAAAGGTAGAAATTGTAGTTTGCGAAGTACCTGTGGATACGGTGGTGGAAACTGCGAAAAGGGTACTGCATACAGGTAAAAATGGTGACGGAAAGATATTTATTTATGATGTTGCTAATATTATTCGAATAAGTAATGGAGCAGAAGGAAGGGAGGCTCTTCAGTATAAAAAATAGGCTTTAGAGCCCCACAAGGGTACCTGGTTCCTATCAGATTTTGACGAATACGTTAAAGTTTTAGTTTATTCCAATGCCTATACTAGTGCCTTCAGTATATATAAGCTGAAGGCACTTTATGTTACTCCCTAATTTTGTGATATAATATTTTAGTACTAATTGATTGAAAGAAAGGAATGATGTTCCGTGACAAATATAAATAAGTACCATGAAATGGATATTGTAATAGATGGGGAGGTGCATATAGGATAATCTTTGATGCCTCCCCAAAAGTCAAAGACTATTGTTTAATATGGGAGGAATAAAAATTGAAAAAAATAAATTTATATGACTTTGGTTTAAATGAGAGATATACTCAAGAGGCCTCAATGTATGAGAAAGACCTGTATATTGGGAGAGTTGCCGTTCAATATAGAAATATTTATAAAATGATTACTGAAGAGGGAGAAATTTTTGCAGAGGTTTCTGGTAAATTAAATTACACATCAAAATCTAGTATTGATTATCCGGTAGTTGGAGATTGGGTTTTAGTAGATAGAACTACCAATGAAAACGGAAATGCAATTATTCATCATATTCTTTCAAGAAGGAGCTGTTTTGAAAGAAAGGCAGCAGGATCTAGAAGTGATAGTCAAATAGTTGCTGCTAATATTGACATAGTTTTTATATGTATGTCACTGAATAATGATTTTAATATTCGTAGATTAGAGCGATATATTTCAATTGCTTGGAATAGTAGTGCAACACCTGTAATAGTGCTCACAAAGGCGGATTTGTGTAATGATATTAAAAATAAAGTCTTTCAAGTGGAATCTGTTGCCGTTGGCATAGATATATTAGTTACAAGTAGTGTATCGGAAGATGGATATTTGATTGTCAAGAACTATATTGATAAAGGTAAAACTATAGCCTTTATTGGTTCTTCAGGAGTGGGTAAGTCTAGTCTTATAAACAAGCTTTTAGGGAATGAAGTTTTAGAAACAAAGGATACAAGAAATGATGATAAGGGAAGACATACTACAACTCATCGAGAATTATTTTTAATTCCTAAGGTCGGTGTTGTTATAGATACTCCTGGAATGAGAGAATTAGGAATCGTAAGTGCTGATTTAAATAGATCTTTCAGTGATATAGAAGAGATAGCTCAAAGATGCAAGTTTTCAGATTGCCGCCATGGAGATGAACCTAATTGTGCTGTAAGAGAAGCTATAGAAGAAGGTCTACTTGATATAGAACGTTTAGAAAATTATAAGAAGCTTCAAAGAGAATTGAAATATAGCGAGCTTAACTCAAAACAGATTGAAAAGGAAAAAATAAATGAAATGTTTGGTGGTATGGCAGCTATAAAAGAAGTCAGGAGATCTATTAAAAATAAGAATAAAAGAAAATAACTGATAGAAGGCGCCTGTTTTTACAGGTGACTTCTATCAGTTATTTTCATTTGATGAATTATTTTCTTTATCAGCTTTCATATTCTAATCTTTGTTTTCTTTTACTGTTACATCAGTCTTAGTGTCATTTGTAACATCTTTTGGGGGGTGTATAAAAAATATATAAAATTTTTGGCATACCCCTCAAAATTTATTTATAATATCGTAATAATTAGTATGAGAATTTAGTTAGGAGATGATGTTATTATGAATTATTGCAGTAAGTGTGGTGCTGCGTTAGTAGATGGAGCTAAGTTCTGTCATGAATGTGGTTTTAAACAAAATGGTTTAATGAATAAAATAAAAAAAAGAATTTCCAGTGAAGGTAACCATGAAGATGTACAACCTACTGGAAACAGAGTTAAAAAATATAGTAAAATCAAAAAAACATATAATCCAATTAAAGTTGGAGTTTTAGCAGTCTTAGCAACTATATTAGTAGGCTTTGGATCATATTATATATGCTCCTTAACCTTATCAGCTAGTAATACAAAAGAATCTGATACATACTCTAAATTAACGCCAAAAGCAAATAATGATTCAAAAAACGACGCAACTACTACATCTACAGATAAAAATCAATCTGAGGATGGTAAGATAGATGACAGCACAAATAACGCTACAAGTAACGCTACAAGTAAAATAAATTCTAGGGATGATTATATATTCTCTAATAGCGGAAGTAAAAAGCTTTTAGATTCAGATTTATCTTCTTTAAGTAAGAAAGAGCTTGCTCTAGCTAGAAACGAAATCTTTGCAAGACATGGTCTTGTTTTTGAAACAGAACCTTATAAAAGCTATTTTAAGGGAAAATCATGGTACAAACCAAATTTGAATTTTAAGGGTAACGATGAGGAACTAAATAAGGTTGAAAGATACAATATAGAGTTGATTTCAAAATATGAAAAAAGATAAAGTCTCTGGATATGTAGTTAATGATTTAGTTTATTCCAATGCCTATAAAAGTGCCTTCAGTATATATAAAAATTGAAGGCACTTTTATTATTTGTACAGCTAAATATAAGAGTCCCTTCATAGTAAAATTATGTTTATCTATAACTGTTTAAGATAAATGGAGGATTATATACAACTATGTAGAATATTAAGTAAAGGAAATAAGTGAAATAAATATACTCTATACGGGAGACAAGCATGAAAAGGACAAGAAGGGGAAAGAGGAAAAAAGGGATAAAAAGGAAAATAACTTTAATATTAATTATTGTGTTTATATTATTCAATAAATCAGTGTGTGTAGATTTAGAAAAGTCGGATAAGGTTGATACTGTAACTTCAAAAGAATTGGTGAAAAATGAAACTGTTAAATCTCAATTAAATAATATAAATTTAAGTAAAGATATCTATAGTGAGTATTACATAGATAAAGTAACAAGCTTTATGTCTTCAGATAGTGGCACAGGGAAAATGGTATTTCTAGGAGATAGTTTGACTGATATATGTGATTGGAGTGAATTGTTAAATAATAATGACATAATAAATAGAGGAATTAGCATTGATACTACAGATGGTGTTCTAAATAGACTAAGTGAAGTTACAAGGCTTAATCCAAGGAAGATTTTTATTATGATAGGAATAAATGATATCGGAAAGGGACGAAGTACAAAGGATATAATAAATAATTATAAAAAAATACTGGATTTTATAAAGGAAAATTCCAAATCAACTACAATATACGTTCAGAGTCTACTTCCCATAAATAAGGATATATTTAAGACTGCCACAAAAAATGAGGATATAATAAATCTAAATAAGGAGCTAGTTAAACTTTGTAATAGTTGTGGAGTCAAATATATAGATTTATATCCTCTATTTGTGGTAGACAATAATAAGCTTAATCCTGAATATACTGTTGGTGGGCTGCATGTAAATGGTAAAGGGTATCTTGTATGGAAAAAAGCTATTGAACAGTATTGTAACTAATTCAATCAAAGGTATAGAGGTGCACAATTTAAATTGAACACCTCTATATTTTTATAGCAAAATGTGATGATAGATTATATTATAAGTTAGAAAACAGATATTATATTAGTGTTATTTGTAGGAATAACTGGGGATAACCCTTACCTGAAAATATTTTCTGATTATCCAAAATTTTCTTGACAAATTAAAAATTCTAATTTATTATTTATTTAATGATAATTAAACTGATGAATAAGAGTAGTATTCTAGAATTATATGTTTTCAGAGAGTCGCGGTTGGTGGAATGCGATAATATTTATCTAGTTGAATGGACTTATGAAGGCAGTCTGAAAGGATTTTTCTGAGTAGGCACTGACGGGAACTCGACCCGTTATAAATAGAGCATATATTATTATGTATATGAAACGAGTGGGTAATTTTTTACCAATTTGGGTGGTATCGCAGGACTATAGGCTCTTGTCCCTTTTATTAGGGACAAGGGCTTTTTTATATATTTTTTTATTAAATTTCAAACAATTAAAAGGGGGCTAAAAAAATGAAAAAGTTTATGGCATTTGTTTTAACATTAATGCTGATGTTATCCTTTGCCGCATGTGGTAATTCGACTGCGACAAACAATGGTGGGGCTGACAAAGCAAAAAATGCAACAAAAAAGGTATCTATTCTTACTCCATATCTTAGCTCAGTAACAACTAACCAAATGGTTCAATCATTAAAATCAGGTTTAGAAGCTAATAAAATTGCTGTTACTGTTGTTGATACAAAAGGTGATTTTACTCAACTGGCAAGCCGTATTGAAGATGTTGTTTCTTCAAAAGCTGATGCTATGATACTTGTAAGTACTGATCCAAATCAAGTTAAGACACAGCTTCAAGGAGCTTTTGATGCAAAAATACCTGTATTTGGATGTGATAGTGGATACATAGATGGAATGATGGTTAATGCAACTAGCGACAACTATGCTATGGGTGAGATGATGGCAAAATATCTTTTTGAAGATTTAATGGATAAAAAAGGTACAGTTATTGCACTTACTCACCGCCCACACCCTGGTGTAGCAAAAAGATGTGAAGCATTTGATAAGCTTATAAAGAATTATCCTGACATTAAGCTTATTACAGAGCAGCACATAGCAGTTCCGGGTCCTATTGAAAATTCGAGAAAAATAATGGAAAATTTATTACTTTCCAACTCAGCAAAGGGTTCAATCACTGCAGTATGGGCTGCATGGGATGAGCCTGCTATAGGAGCAGCACAGGCACTTAAGGATGCTGGAAGAGCAGAAGTTATAGTTACAGGTGTCGATGGTAATAGTCAGGCAACTCAAATGATAAAACAAGGTACAAACTTAAAGGCCACAGCTGCTCAAAATTTTGATGGTATGACTAAAATTGTAGTAGATGATATGGTAAAGATGTTTGCAGGAGAACAAATTACAAAGGGAGAAAAGTATGCACCTGCAACCCTTATAAAGGCTAGTAAATAGACTGAATTAGAAAAGAATTTTCGCCGAGGAGTGATATTTTATGCTATTGCAAACAAAACAATTGTGCAAGGGATTTAAAGGCATTTATGCTCTTAAGGATATTAATTTTGAAATAGCCGAAGGAGAAATACATGGACTTGTAGGCGAGAACGGCGCAGGTAAATCCACATTAATAAAGATACTGACTGGTGTTTATAGCTTGGATAGTGGTGAAATTTATTGGAATGGGAATCCCGCTCCAATATACGATCCCCAGAAAAGTCGCAGCATTGGAATTAATGTTATACATCAAGATAGGCATCTCATTCCAGCATTTAATGGTATTGAGAATATTTATTTAGGGCTTAAGTATGAGAAAAAATTAGGATTTATGGTGGATTGGGCTAAAATGAAAAAGAGAGTGAAGGAAGTGATTTCAGATTTGGGAATTGAAATTGATCTGACACTTCCTGCCTCAAGGCTTACTCCGCCGCAGCGTACGCTTCTAGAAATTGTACGTGCAATGATGACAGAATGTAAATTGTTAATATTGGATGAACCTACAGCGTCCCTTACAGATAAGGAAGCAGAAATGCTGTTTCAAACAATAGGCAAATTGCAATCTAGAGGTACAGCTATTTTATATGTTACTCATAGAATGGATGAAATTTTTAGACTTACAAATAGAATTACTGTGTTTAAAAATGGGGAAATGATAAAAACAGTTAATACCGCAGATGTGAACAAGGACAAGATTATTTCTATGATGACTGATAACTGGGTAAGTGAAAAGATAGAAGGTTATGACAATTTTGGCAAGGTAATATTGTCCGTAAAAAATATAGTTTCAAAGGACAAAGTTGTAAAAGATGCTAGTTTCGAAGTACATTCAGGAGAAATATTAGGTATTTTTGGATTAGGAGGAAGTGGAAGAACAGAATTATTAGAATGTGTATATGGATATCGCCCTATGACAGCTGGAAGTGTTGTTCTAGAAGGAAAATTAATAGAGAAAGGTTCTCCTTCAAATTCTATTGAAAGTGGCATGGTGCTAATCTGTGAAGATAGAAGAGGAATGGCATTGGTTCCTTCATTAAGTGTAAAGCAAAATACGGTACTTTCTAAGATAGATAGTTATTCAAGATTTGGTATAGTTAATGAAACTAGGGAGAAAGAAGATACCCTGGAGAAAATCTCCGCACTTAATATTAAAACTGAAGGTCCAGATCAAACTGTACTTCAGCTTTCTGGTGGAAACCAGCAGAAGGTGGTGTTTGCAAAGGCATTGCTTTCTAATCCAAAGGTTTTTTTATGTGATGAGCCAACACAAGCAGTGGATGTTATGACAAGACATGAAATTCACAAGCTGTTGCGTGAAAAGGCAGATGAAGGAAATGCAGTTGTGTTTGTATCTTCTGATTTAAAAGAAGTTCTTGAAATAGCAGACAATATAAAGATTATAGCTAATGGACGTACCAAAGAGCTTCTTAAAAATAATTGTTTGACTGCTGAGCAGGTACTTTCCTGTTGCTATGAAGACTGATTGAAAGGAGCATTATATTATGAATAAAAATAATAATCTATCCGAACTTATAAAAGCATATGGAACTATATTTGCAGGAATAGTAATCATAATAACTTTCAGTTTTTTGCGACCGGATGCATTCTTTACATATGGCAATCTTATTAATATTACTAGACAGATTGCACTACTTGTAATAATAGCTTTAGGTGCAACTTTAGTTATGTGTGTTGATGAGTTTGATTTATCCATAGGGGCACTGGCAAGCTTAGGAGGGGTTATTGCTGCAAAAATGGCAGTAGCAGGTATGTCAATTATTCTATGCTTTATTACACCTGTGTTTATCTGCTTTATAATAGGCTTAATAAATGGGTGGATTGTAACAAAATTCAAAGTACTTTCATTTATTACAACACTGTCAATGAGTACCATTGTTGCAGGATTTACCTTTTGGTTTTCTGGAGGAGCAACTATATTTCAAAATATACCTAGAAGCTTTACTATAATAGGTTCTAAGAATGTGCTCAGTATACCAATACTCTCCATAATAATGATAATTTTAGTATTACTTTTCTGGTTTATTATGCGTCATACAGCCTTTGGAAGAAAGCTCTATGCTATAGGCGGTAATGTTACAGCTTCACAAATTTCTGGTATTAATATAAAAAAGTATAAAAACATTGCCTTTGCATTATGTGCTGCTCTTGCAGCATTAACAGGTGTTCTTATGGCGTCGCGTCTTGGTTCTGCCCATCCAACTGGTGGAGATGGATTGTTCTTGCAATCCTATGCGGCCGTATTTATCGGAAGGACAGTGTCTAAAGAAGGAATTCCTAATATTTGGGGAACCTTTGTTGGTGCTGCAATTTTGGGGATTATAGCCAATGGTTTAACTATAATGCAGGTTCCAACCTTTATGCAGGATTTGCTGACAGGTTGTATAATCATTCTTGCAGTTATAGCTCAAAAAATAGGAAATGGTGATTCAAAGTAAATTAAATTTGCGGCAAAAAAGGCAGGTGGAAGCAATGAAGTATATCGCGACCTTTGATATCGGTACAACAGCTGTAAAGGGTGTTTTGGTTTCAGTTGAGGGTATAGCAGTTTTTACGAAGAGTATTAATATAGAAACTATATTTGAAGGAGATTTTAAGGAACAGAATCCATTAGACTGGTACAAAGCCTTTTGTGAGATTTCAAAGGAGTACTTTGCTAATGGATATAGTCCAGAGGATATTATTGGAATAGCAATGAGCGGGCAGATGCAGGATCTAATACCTGTGGACAAAAGTGGGATTAATGTTGGCAATGCTATTCTGTATTCGGATGGAAGAGCTGAGAAGCAATCTAAGGAAATTGCTGAAATAGTAGGGAGTGAAGAAATATTAAAAAGCACTGGAAACAATTTTGATGGCTCTATGCCCTTTGCAAAGCTTTTATGGTTGAAACAGAACCGTTTTAATGATTATAAGAATACATATAAAGTAGTAATAAGCTCTAAGGATTATGTTATTTTAAGGCTAACGGGGGCATATGTTACTGATGTGACAACAGGAGCTACAGCAGGGCTTATGGATATTCATAAAAAGTGTTGGAATAGGGACTGGATAAATGCTGTAGGAATGGATAAGAATAAACTACCGCTTCTACTCCATGCTGAGGAACAGGCAGGAAGGGTTACAGAAAAAGCATCTATAGAAACTGGTTATTCTGTTGGCATGCCAGTTTATGCAGGTACTGGAGATGCAGGTGCAACTACACTAGCAAGTGGAATAGCTTCTGATGGAGAGTTCAATATAAATCTTGGTACAACAGGTTGGGTTGCAAGTGTATCTTCAGATGTACTTCCCAAAGAAGGCGTATTTAATCTTGCATCAATGACTAAAAATTTATATATCAATGTAGTACCCTTTTTTAATGCTGGAAATGTGCACAAATGGATTAGTAAAACCTTAGCTAAGGATACGGAAGAGAATGAAAAGTATGATTATGTTGGTAAGCTTTTAGAAGAAAGTACACCAGGCAGTCATGGACTGATGTTTTTGCCATATTTGGTAGGGGAACGTTTCCCAATTGTGGATACACAGATTAGAGGGGGCTTTGTAGGAATAACTCCTGAGACTACCAAGCAGGACATGGCACGTTCCTGCCTTGAAGGTGTGGCTTTTTCAATTCGTCAGGGCATTGAAAGTATTGGCCGTAAGCCACATAAAATTTCTTTAATTGGCGGAGGTGCACAGGTTAAAGTATGGTGTCAAATTTTTGCAGATGTACTAAATCATGAGGTATTGGTCTACAATGACTCAGAGTTTTTGCCATCCATGGCAGTTGCGGCATCTGTAATGGTTGCACATGGGATAATAAGCGACTATCATAGGTTTACAGAGCTTCTGAAACAGTCACAAAATTACACATGCTATGAGCCAAACCCTTCAGCAGTTCAGGTATTGAATAAAGTATATGACACCTATCGCAGAATATATCCTGGGTTCAAAAGTATTAAATAGATGTTAGAGACAGCTATCTGAGAAGAGAAAAAGCAAATTCTCTTTTTAGGTGGCTGTCTCTTAATCATTTTGATTCAAGTAATTCTTCAGCTATATCTTGGGAAGTCATAAAAACATCAATATAGCCACTTTTTAAAACTGCTTTTGTTGCTTCAATTTTTTCCTTACCAGTGGAAAACGCAATAGTAGTACTTCTAGTAAGTTCGTTAAGCGATACCCCAATAGAACGTAAACTTAATTCAGTATCTAAAATTTTACCATCTTTTGAAACGTAAGAAGTGCAGACTGATGCAACAGCATTTTCAGCAGTCAGTTTAGCAATATCATCCTCTGAAAATGCACCACAAAGATAAGAAGTAGAAGATAAATTTATTTCACCGATACCAATAAGTGCAATATTACATCCTTTCCCTTTTGCAAGTATTTGTGAAATAGAAGGTTCTTTTTTTATAAGATTACATACCTCTTCATTTTGGAAAATAATAGGTGCATTCATTAGGCTGTAGTTTCCTCCTGTTTTAAGTGCAAAATTTTCAGCAATTACATTTGCATGCCAATTATGGCCCTTTGAACCTATATTTCCCACTAAAGGGACGAAATTTAAGCCTTCTCTTGTGAGCTTATGTGCAAAATTAGAAATAGATGCAATGGTGCGCCCGCTCATAACACCTATAACAGAATTATCGGTAAAATATTTATCAAGTTGCTCAGCACAGCATTCACCTAGTTTCCTGATAGCTTCATCTGTATTTTTATATGGAAAGTTAAATACGAAAGCTTCTTTTAATGAATATTTTTCTATAAGTTTCTCTTCTAATTCGAATTCCTGTGAGTAAGGATTATTTATTGTAAATTCAACGATAAGATTTTCTTTAGCAAAATTAAGCATTCTACACACTTGTGGCTTAGATATACCAAGTGATAAAGAAATATCTTTTTGACTCATATTATCTTCATAAAATAATTTGCAGGTTTTTATAACAAGACGTTTATTGTCATATATTGCCATACTCATTCCCCTTTGTGTTTTATATGAAATATATTTCAGTGATTGAAATATATTCTAACTCTATATTATTATAAAGTAAAGGGATTTATAAAAGAAAGGAATGAAAACTTATGCAAAATAAAAAATATGGAGAATTTGGTGGACAATATGTCTCTGAATCTCTTATGAATACTTTAAAAGAGTTGGAGGCTGCTTATAATGAAGCTATAAAAGACCCTAAATTCTGGGAGGAATATGATTATTATATGAAGGACTATGTAGGAAGGGAAAATCCTTTATATTTTGCTTCGAAGCTTAGTTCAAAATATGGTCCTAAAATATATCTTAAAAGAGAAGATTTAAACCATACAGGTGCTCATAAAATTAACAATGTTATTGGACAAATTCTTTTAGCAAAACGTATGGGAAAGAAAAAAGTTATTGCAGAAACAGGTGCGGGACAGCATGGTGTTGCTACTGCAACAGGTGCTGCACTATTTGATATGAAATGTAAGGTATATATGGGAACAGAGGATATTGAGAGACAAAAGCTTAATGTTCTAAGAATGGAAATGCTTGGTGCAAAGGTTATTCCAGTAACATCTGGAAGTAACACATTAAAAGATGCTACAAATGAGGCTATTAGAACTTGGTCAAAGGAAGCAGAAGATACATTTTATGTTTTGGGTTCTGCACTGGGACCACATCCATATCCTGAAATGGTTAAAAATTTCCAAAGCATTATTAGTAAAGAAGCTAAAAAGCAAATTTTAGAAAAGGAAGGAAGACTGCCCTCAGCTGTTGTAGCATGTTGTGGGGGAGGATCTAATTCAATTGGAATGTTTGCTGAATTTATTGATGAGCCAGGTGTAAAATTATATGGTGTAGAAGCAGCAGGAAAAGGAATCGAAACAGGAGAGCATGCAGCAGCTATATCAGAAAGAAGAGTTGGAGTATTACACGGCATGAGATCATATCTTTTACAGGATGAAGATGGAAATATTAATTTAGCATATTCTATTTCAGCAGGTCTTGATTATCCAGGAATAGGGCCAGAACACGCTTATCTTGACAGTATAGGACGTGTTACCTATGATAGTGTGACAGATACACAGGCAATGGAAGCACTCCTAGAATTATGCAGGTTGGAAGGAATTATACCAGCCATTGAAAGTGCTCATGCATTAGCATATCTGCCTAAGCTTTGTAAGACACTTACAAGTGATGATATTGTAATACTTTGTTTGTCAGGCCGTGGTGATAAGGATGTTAGTACAATTGCACAATATATTGAAGATAGAGGTGATTTAGATGAATAGGATTGAAAAAAGATTTAAAGAGTTAGAAAAAGAAAATAAAAAAGCTTTTATTACCTATATGACAGCTGGGCTTCCTGATATGAAAAAAACAGGAGAAATTATAAAAATTCAAGCAGAAGCGGGCATTGATATTGTTGAACTTGGTATTCCATTTTCAGATCCAACAGCTGATGGTCCTGTGATTCAAGATGCTTCTTATAAGTCTATTCAGAAGGGAACAAACCTTAAAAGAGTATTTGAACTTGTAAAAGAAGTTCGAAAAGATTGTGAAGTTCCTATTATATTTATGTTATATTACAATACAATTTTATACTATGGTGTTGAAAACTTTATAAATAAATGTATAGAATGTGGTGTTGACGGAATGATTATTCCAGATCTTCCATTTGAAGAAACATTTGAAATAAAGGAATTCATAGAAAAAAAAGAAAATGCACCATATTTAATTCCACTAGTTTCTCCTGTTTCAAAAGAAAGAATTTCAATGATTGTTAATGAGGCAAAAGGATTTGTATATTGTGTTTCTTCTATGGGAGTAACAGGACAAGGTGCAACCTTCCATAAAGAGATAAAAAATTATCTTGAAGAGGTTAAAAGCATATCAAAAATACCAGTTATGATGGGATTTGGTATTCGTACAGCAAAAGATGTGGATCAGTATATAGAAACTATTGATGGATGTATTGTTGGTTCACATTTTATAAATATTATGGAAAAAAGCAACTATGATACTAATACAATAAAAGAATATATAACTACATTTAAGGCAGAATTAAATAAGTAAATGATTATGATTACGCCTTTTTAGGCTACGTTTCGAATTCTGCCTCTAATTCATCAATTTTTTTTGAAATATAAATCTGAAAAGAGTATTGACAAATTTATAATAAATTTATTAGATTTGTAATTTAAAAGGGGGCTAATTTATGAACATACCATTGATTATTGTTATGATTTATATAGTAATGCTATTCGGAGTATCATGGTACTCTACAAAATTATTTAAAAAAGATAGAGGGGCAGAGGGGTTCTTCATATGATATGTTTATAGAACCATATAAGCTAAAAATAAGTCTTATAGAAAAGCCAGAATAGTTAGTTTAGTATCACTCACTTAATATTAGCAACCTCAGTTACAAGCTTCTTCCGAATATATAAAAAATCTAATGCTTAATAAAACTAAGCATTAGATTACAATTTTTAAATATAACATCCAAAATACTGGTACTCTAATTTTGACACCTATCTCTTGATAGGTGGGTGTCAGCATAGATGTTTCATTTCTTAAGCTTTCTTTTATATTGTAAATCTGTTAATTTGTTCAATCATATCTTTTGTCATTTCATTTAATAGTAATGAAGATGCTGCAACCTCTTCGGAAGATGCTGCCAGCTCTTCTGAGGACGCAGATATTTCCTCTGAAGAAGCAGAAGTTTCTTCGGAGATGGCAGAAACAGAATTCAATTTATCTAAAATAACATTTTTAGAATTGTTAAGATCTGCTGCAGTTGAGTTTAAGTATCTTATTTTTGGGATAATGTTGTTTATTGCATCTATAATTTTTTTGAATGAATCAGTGGAATAATTTATAGAGTCAACTTGATTATTTAGCTCAACACTCATCTGATTTGTATCTTCTACAATTAAAGTAGTTTCTTTACTTATATCTTGGATAAGTTTATTTATGCTTTGAGATGAGCTTTTGCTTTGTTCTGCCAATTGTCTAATTTCGTCAGCAACTACTGAGAAGCCTCTTCCAGCTTCACCGGCCCTTGAAGCTTCAATGGCTGCATTAAGTGCAAGCAGATTTGTTTGATCAGCTATGCTGTTAATTACATTTGTAATAGCATTTATTTGATTAATATTTTGAATAAGAGATAATATTTTTTTACTAAAAGTATTAAATGAATTGCCAATAGTATTTATGGAATTAGTTGTCTTTTGCATGTTCTCACTGCTTACATTGGCCATGGAGTTAATATGTTGCGAGTTTTGATCTATTTGATCTATTTCAGTCACCATCTGAGATAGACTATTGCTTAAGGTATCTAATAGTTGAGTAGAGTTTAAAAGTTCCTCTGCTTGAGAACTTGTTCCTTGGGCAACGTCATTTATTGCATGAGAAATATTTTGTGATGAGGAGGACATTTCTGCAGATACAGATGACAGAGTTTCTGATTGAGTTTCAATTCTGGATGAACTCTCTCTTATATTCACAATCATACTGGTGAGAGAATTCTTCATATTCTTAATTGCGTTTGTCATTTGTCCTATTTCATCCTTTGAATTAATATGCTTCAAGTTTATCTCAAAACTAAGATTTCCCTCTGATAAGGTGTGTAAATGATTTGAAGTAAGCTTTATAGCATCTGCAATTTTACTGGAAATAAGATATATGGATATTAGTCCAATTAGTAAGAATACAACAGCAGTTATAGTTACCCATAATTTCAAGGCGGTTAACTGAGATAATATTTCATCTTTATTTATAACAACCGCTATAGACCAATCAGTATTGTTAACAGGGGCATATCCTACATATTTATCAACGCCGCTGTAATAATATTCTCCAACTCCAGCTGAGGCACCAATCATATTTTTTTCTATATTAGCTAAGCCTTGGAGCTTAGAATCTTTTTTTGCTTCTTCTATAGGATTGTACAATTTCTTTACAAGCTCCACGTTGTTGTGAGCAACAACAACTCCAGTTTTGTTTATCATAAAGGCGTTTCCAGTTTTTCCGAATTTAACATTATTAGTGAACTTACTTAATGAATCACTGTTTACAGTACAAGTCATAACTCCTATAATTGAGTTGTTAAACTTTACAGGTACTGCATAGGCAATAACTATAGAGCCATCAGTTTTACTTATTATTGGATCTGATACATTTTTACTACCTGCCAAGGCTTTTTTAAAGTATTCTCTGTCGCTGACATTGGTAGATTTGCCATCAGAAAACAAGACATCTCCTTTAGTATCTGCTATACCCATTTTTATGTATCCAAGCTGTTCTGATTTCAATTTAAATATTGCCAGCTTATTTTCATAAGGTATATCAGGATTGAAAATATCCTCTCTAGAAGCTATAGTGTCAAGAAGATTAAGTGTGCCATTAATTTTTTCCTCAACACTGCTGGCAGTTTGAATAGCTATTTGAGGTAGAGTAGTGTTTACATTAGATATAAGAGCTTTTTTTGCATTATAGTAGGAAATTATGCTTAAACTTATACAAATAAAAAGCATAACTGCACCTAATTTAATTATCATTTTATTTTTTAAACTTTTTAAACTTTTCATATATTTTACTCCTAATTTTATTTAATCAATTAATATGTAGTTGATATATCATTAAAGATTATAATTTTAAATTATAAAAGTTAGTTATTAGATTATTTGTTGCTGGTAATTGTTTTGTAATTTTATATTAGGAAAAGATGCAATTTTATCTGTCTCTCCATTAGAAAGTTTTAATTTTGTATCTGTGAGGTGTGAAGATAAATTTAGCACGAAAATATTAATAATAGAAGCATCAAAAATAGTATTGGTAGATTCTAAAAACATATAAAAAGCATCAAAAGGGGATACTTTCTTTTTATAAACTCGATCTGATGTCATAGCATCATATACGTCAGCTATAGCTATTATTTTTGCATATTCTCCTATTAAGTCACCAGAAACCATTGCAGGGTAACCAGATCCATCAATTCTTTCATGATGCATAAGCACGCTTTTCTTAATATTTTCATCAAGCTTATGTACATCCTTTAATAATTCGTAACCCAATATAGTGTGGAGTTTCATGACTTCAAATTCTTCAAGAGTCAAACTTCCTTTTTTATTTACGATATGATTTGGAATTTTAATCTTGCCGATATCATGTAAAATCCCTGCTAAAATCAAATGAAGTATTTTAGTTTTTGGCAGGTTCAGCCATTTGCCTATAAACATTGAATAAAAGCCTACATTAATGGAATGGAGAATCATATATTCTGCATATTCCTTTGTATGGTGAAGATATTTAATTATAATATCTATGTTATCGATATTCTCATATATTGATAGTGCAATGTGATCAAGTGTACTATACCCAGGTACTTTACCTTCTGATAGGTTATCCAATATTTCTTTTAAATGCTCAATGTTGTGCTTATAGAAACTATCTGTTTTATGAAAATAGATGGGTTCTAAGTTTTTATATTCAAATCTAGATTCGTCATAGATCCATATAGTTTTTATACCCGCATCAGCAATTTTTTTCTTTATAAAATCGTTGATAATAGTATTTTTTTTTACTATTATTAGCCCTTTTGGGTCTATTACATCCTTGGAAATTATATTCCCAAGTTTGCAATTGGATATATGTAATTCCAATTTAAACATCAATCCTCTCAAGTATCTTTTAAAAATGGATTATTTTTTATAAAAGGTCAAGTTTTTTCATAGCTTCATTTAGCGTAGCTCTTTCTATTGGTTTTTGAACATAAACGTCATAGCCATCGGTCAAGGATTCATTTACAAATTGTGTTTCAGCTAGGGCAGTTATAACAATCACCTTTACATGCTGATTTTTTTTTACTCTTTTTTTTCTTTCCAGCTCACGTATGGATTTGAGTACTTTAACTCCATTGATTTTAGGAATCATTATATCTAGACATATTAAATCATAAGGAAAATTGTCTTGTAATGCCATTAAGTAAGCCTCCAAGGTTTCGATACCGTTAACGGTTATATCACATTCACCATATTGTGAAAGGATTTTCTGTAAGTAAATTGCACTAGCTTCATCATCTTCAACTATTAAAATTCTCATATTTATGTCTCCTGTGAAATTCTATTAATTTTTTTGAATTTCCTAAATTCATAAGTAAGTTTACTTATCAAAAGAGGAATTTTGCTTATATCACTTCTTCTTGCTGTAAGTTCTATTTTAAAGGCCAAGTTTTTTACCGAATCTGCAGCCATTTTATTTGCTTGGAACTTTATGTCATGTGCTTCTTTCTCAATTAGACGTAAATTGTGGGATATGTCCAAAGAACTAATCCTGTCAATGGCTAGCTCAAGCTGTTCTATGATAGCCAGATCCTCAGGTTTAATAATAATATCTTCAGTTTGTGCCAATACAAACTCTCCATTTTTATCAACTCTAAGGTCTTTGTAGGGCATTTCTCCAAGGTGTTCCTTTAAAGTAACTTTATCAATAAGATTAAATAACTCATTCATTTGAAAGGGTTTAGAAATATATTCATCCATGCCAAGTAACAAGAAGCGTTCTCTATCTCCGTGAAATTTATAAGCTGTGGTAGCAATTACAGGAGTATGATGTTTTGTTACTGCTTCCATTTTTCTTAGTTCTGCAGTTGTCTCAATTCCATCTATTTCTGACATTTCTATGTCCATTAATACCAAGTCATAACAACCACATTTTAGAAGATTTAATGCTTCATTTCCGCTGCTAACAGCATTCACAATATAGCCTCTCTTTTCCAGCATAAGTGTGGTGACTTCTTTGTTAATTTCATTATCCTCAACAACTAAAATATGCAGTGGAATTGGAGCTTTATTAATCTTTACTGCGTTTGGTGTAGTTTCTTTCTTCTCTTTTGCAATGCCAAACTCAATCGTAAAAGAGAAGGTACTTCCTATGTCTTTTTTACTTTCAAACCATATAGTACCACCCATCATTTCTACTAGATTTTTAGAGATAACAAGCCCTAAACCAGTTCCCTCATATTTTCTAGAAAGAGATCCGTCAAGCTGACTAAAGCTTTTAAAGAGTTTATCTTGCTCATCTTCAGAAATACCGATACCAGTATCTATAATTGCAAATTGCAATTTTCTACTATCCTTATTATTAGAAAATTTAGTAATTTCTAGACATACCTCTCCATTTTCAGTAAACTTTACTGCATTACCTATGAGATTATTTAAAATTTGCTGTAGCCTGCCAGGGTCACCAAGTAATACTTTTTCAATAGTTGGTGGATACTTTAAATTAATTTCCACTCCTTTTTTGGCTGCGTAGGGTGAATGAAGATTGAATACTTCTTCAACAACTTCCATAATGTTAAAAGGAACCTTTTCTATTTTTAGCTTACCAACTTCTATTTTTGAAAAGTCTAGTACATCATTAATAATTTTAATAAGGGTTTTAGTGCACTTTTGAGCTTTCTTTAGATAACCGCTTTGTTCATCCGTGATATCAGTAGAGAGAGTTAAATCAAGCATTCCTGTTATGCCATTTAGCGGAGTTCTAAGTTCATGACTCATGTTGGTCAAGAATTCACTTTTAGCTTTATTAGCAACTTCTGCAATTTCTTTAGACTTTTGTAATTCAGATATTATATTTTTCTTTTCAGTTAAGTCATTCATAATTGTAATAAAATAATATTTCTCTGGACTATATACTAATCTTCTGTACCATTTATTATTAATATTTATATAGTAATCATCTTCAATAACAGTTGTACCATCTAAAGCAATCTTGCCAAAGTTATTTATGGCATCTTTAAATTTTTTTTCATCTATTTTCAATAGTTCAGAAAATCTTTTTCCTATAATCTGTTCTTTTTTATGGCATAAAAGTTCTGAAAAAGCTTCATTTACCTCAATAAATTCAAAATCAATGGGGATTCCGTTAGAATCTAATATGATTTTATTGTAGCTTAATGCACTTTTTAAATTCATAAATAGAGATTTAAATCTAGCTTCACTTTGAGATAAAGCTTCAGTTGCAAGCTTTCGTTCCGAAATATCACGGATAACACTCAGCAAAATACAACGGTTATCAATATTAACACCTTGAGAATTTATCTCTACAGGAAAGAAACTTCCATCCTTTCTATAGTGCACCGTTTCAAGTGAGAGACCAGCTGTGAAAGCCTGCTTTATTTGATCATATGTAGGGGAAATAGATTTTCTTATACTAAATATATCTAAATTTAAAAGCTCTTTTCTAGTATATCCATAAGCTTTTACAGCAGCTTCATTTGCATCGATTATTTTACCTTTTTCATCCATAAAGAGAATGATATCTCTTCCTATTGTTGATAGTAATTGATACTGCTTAGAAACTTCGTTATTTTTCTTAATATTATCAATATCAACCATCACTGCAACACAGCCTTCAAAGTTACCATAGATACCATAAAAAGGTCTAACCATGTAGAATAGCCAACGATAATTTCCACTTTTATGTTTTAGACGGAGTTCCATTTCATAGGGCTTTTTTAATTCAAATGCTTTTAGATATATATTTTTGGCAGCTTCAATATCTTCTGGATGAACAAGTTTGATCAAATCATATCTAATATCTTTTTTTATCTGAATACCTGTGAATTCAGACCAACGACGGCTAGCATAGATAATACTATGTCTGGAGTTTGTTCGAAATATAATTGATGGAAACCTTTCTAATATTCCTAAATATAAGTCTCTAGATTTTCTAGATTTTTTCTCGCTTTTCTTTAATTTGTCACGTTCTTGCCTTAAGTTCTTTTCCATTAATATAATCTTTGTAATATCGCGAAATACAAGTACAATCCCTGAAATAGAATCTTGAGTCTTCTTTATAGGGGACCAGATTGCAGATATATATTTTTTTTCGCCATTTTTTGAAATAAGGGCTGAGCGTCTTTGAAGTCCAGTTGCAATACCAGATTGAAGGACAGCATCTACAGGACTTTCCATAGGATCACCAGTGTATGTATTTATTAGTTGTATTATTTTGTTAAAATGTATGCCGCGGACAGTATCTAAGCTCCATCCAGTGAGAGCTTCGGCTGCATAGTTCATGAAATCAATATTTCCGGACATATCTGTTAAGATAATACCGTCACCAATACAGGCTAATGCCGCAGCCATTTGTTCTTTATCTAAGAAATATTCTTGATTTATTTTATTGTCTGTATCCATCAACATCTCCTTGTTTTGTCTATTTTTTAGTAGAGTTGAAACTTTTGTACAAATATTATTTAGTGTGTGAAAATGCATCTACTACTATTTGTAGGGTGGTAAGAACTTGATCTTTCAATTTAAAACTATAGTTGTTTTTTCTCCACTTATCGATAATGAAAATGAAAGAACCTATAATTACATCCATTAAAATTTCACTATCTATGTTAGGATTAATACTTCCTGAGTTTTGTGCTTTTTCAAAGAGCGATTTAAGATATGAAACTTTAAGTTCGGCTATTTCATTTGCTCGTTTATCTAGCAGCTCATTATGCTTAAACATATCTACAATTCTTACAAGACAGGAAATTTCAGGATGATTATCGTAACTTTCAGTGTAGATAGAAGCATAAAAAAATAAAGCCTCAAGAGGGGGCAAATTTTTTGTTTCTATTGTTTCTATGATGCTTTCATCAAGCTCAGTATAGTAATCTAATACTGCCAATATAATATCATTCATATTTTTAAAATGGCTGAACAGAGTTCCTTCAGATATCTTCTCACGCTTTGCAATTTCCTTACTTGTAAGGCCATGTATTCCAAGCTCGCTTATTATTTCTATAGCTGTTATAACTATACTATCCTTACGATATATAGATGAGTGTTTCATAAGTCACCTCTTCTTTTGTAAATGTCTTTTGGAATTATCTTATATATTGCAATATTACGAGTGATAACTCGGTATTTATATTATATAAAAATATATCAAAATTTGTCAAGAAAAAATGATTATAAATGTTAAAATTTGTTTGTTGTATAATAATAATATAGAATGTAGGTGTGAATGTATTTGAATTGTTCTGATAATTTCAACTAAAATCAATATTAATGGTAAAATTGGGTTTGAGTTTAATTCCTGTTTTCTAAATTGTAATATGTCGAATTCAAGAAAGTTATAATTTCTGATGAAGTGATAAAAGATGGTAAAGGGTATCTTGTATGGGAAAAAGCTATTGAACAGTATTGTAACTAATATAATTACAGGGAGGGGATTTCGTGATATTTAAAAAAGTTATTGTATGTGTCAATATTGAGGGTGATACAGCATTAGTCAAATTGGCTCTTTATGTATCTACTAGGTGGACATAAAGAGCTAATTTTAATTTTTTAGGGTCTTGGGAAACCAAACTTTGAAAAAATTTATTAAGCAGTAAAATTCTAATGATTCTGATTACGCCTTTTTTAGGCTACATTTCAAATTCTGCCTCTAATTCATCAATTTTTTTTGAAATATAAATTTGAAAATCCTGATTATGGACAAAGACAAGATTTGATTTTATAAGAAAAATTGATGAACGGACTGCAGATTCTGCTAGAATATAAGCTTGCTTTACATCCGATGCTGATGTTTTGCATCCATGTTTATCGACAAACCTTATAATATAAGCCAACTCCACAATATTATTGGCCATACTTAGAGGAATCTCTATAGCTGCTTTAAAACTATTTTGCAATTTCTCTTGTTGAATTTCTTTTTCAACTTCTGTATCTGCCTGAATCAAATATGAGTCTATTACTTTCTTAAAGGCTTTTGTATCTTTATCAATATCATTAAGAAAAATCTCCCTGTAGGAAGAACATTCTTGGGCTATTTCTTTCATTTTAGCTGAAATATCCTGATATTCAGGTTTTCTTGAGGTAAGGTTAGCAGCCATTTCAGTTAATGCTGCTGCAGAAGCTGCGCTCAAGGCGGCTATACTTCCTGCAGCTGGAGTTAATGGTTTAGAAGCTATATTTTCTAAGAAAGAATTGATTGACTTATCACTTAGCATTTAATCACCAACCTTGTATAAACTAATATTTAATAAGCAAAACGTTGTATTGTATGAAATTAGTATACCCATGAAAAATTTTTTTAGAGGTGAATCTAAAATAATTATAAGAGTCTGAAATATGACTAAGGCAGTTTGTAATATAAGCCCAATGGCATTAGTAATTTTAAAAAAACTCAGATAAATCTGAAAAGGGTATTGACAAAGTTATAATAAAAAGATATTATAATAAAAAAACAAACAAATATAAAGCTGTGACTAAGAAGTAGTAAGAAAAACAGAATTTCCTCACAGAAAGCAACCGGTTGATGAGAGGTGCGTGGAATAGATTTTCTGAATTCATCTTATGAGCTGCCCTTTGAACTGATTTTCTAAGTAGAAGGTGTCGGTAACATCCGTTAAAAATGTAAAGTATTTATTTAGATACTTATTGAGTTCGACAGCGTGAGTTGTTGATAAACCTAGGTGGTAACACGGTAATAACCCGTCCTTTGAAATTTCAAAGGGCGGTTAATTTTTTTTGGTATATTCTAAAATTTTTATAATCAAGTATTTGATTTGGGGCAATAAGAAAAGTCTATAAGAGATTAAGAATTGTATAGAATTAAGGGGGGTGAGTTTAACGTAAAGTTTATATAGGGGGTGTTACAGAGGAAACACATTATAATAGGTGTGGATTGAGCAATGCGGATATTGAGTTTGATGAAGATGGATTTATAATTTATAAGATTTATAATTTAAGAGGGGGCTAATTTATGAACATACCATTGATTATTGTTATGATTTATATAGTAATGCTATTCGGAGTATCATGGTACTCTACAAAATTATCTAAAAAAGATGGAGGGGCAGAGGGGTTCTTATTAGCAAATAGAGGTATGCCAAGTATTATAATAGCAGTTATGGTTGCAGGTTTGGCAGTAGGCGGAGCCTCAACGGTAGGAGTTGCTGAAAGTGCTTATAGGAAAGGTATTTCAGCTGGTATGTATAATGCAGCTTGGGCTGCTGGGGCAATTGTAGCTGGATTATTAGTAGTTAAGAGATTTAGAAACATGAATATAACTACGGTTCCAGAGTTACTAGGTAAGAGTTATGGTAAAACAGGAAAGTTAATTGGCGTAATTGGGCAATTGGTTATTCAGATAACTATAACATCTCTTCAATATGTTGCTGGGGGATCAATATTGACAGCAATGCTTCCAGGGATATTTACCTTTAAAACAGGAATGCTTGCAACAGCCGTTGTTTTTGTTGGTATTACTTTAATAGGCGGTTACTGGGCAGCTGGTCTAAGCAATATTATAAATGTAATAGTTATATATGTAGGTCTTATTGGGGGAGCTATAGCCGCGATTTATAATGCTGGAGGAATGGGTAAAATAGTTTCAGTTGTAGAAAGTAACCCTAGTGTTCCTTGGTTTGATCCTATTTCTGGCGTAGGTGGTGCTATAGTTTTAGCTTGGTTCGTTGTTATGATTACTCAAGCTTTGTCTAATCAAGCAGTGGTACAAATATCATTTGCCGCTAAGGATGAAAAAGCTGCAAAAAGAGGATTTTTATTAGCAGGATTAATAATATTGCCAGTGGGATTTATCGCAGCGATATATGGGATTATTGCTGCTGTTCAGTTCCCGGGACTTAAGAATCCAGCTATGGCTTTACCGAAGGTTGTTATGAGCCTTAATCCATATATAGCAGGATGTACTCTTTCAGGGCTATGGGCTGCGGATGTTTCAACAGCTATAGGTATGCTTTTAGGAAGCTCTACATTAGTAGTTAATGATGTTATCAAAGTATATGTAAAATCAGATTTTAGTAAAAAACAAGAGTTAATGTATTCGCGTATTGTAGTTTTAATCATTAGTATTTTAACTTATATATTTGCTAGTACTATAGTTGGAATCTTAAATACTATACTTATAGGACTATCATTAACTACAGCATTTACAATTATAATACTATTTACAATGTTTGCACCAAAACTTTGCAAAAAGAGTGCTGCTGTAGCTACTTTACTTGTAGGAATATTGATTCTTGTATTATGGGTATTCGTACCATCTACCCACGTTGTTTCACATCCAATATTCTTAGAATGGCCTATTTGTTTAATAACTTTCTTATTAGTTAGTGTATTAGATAAAAGACAGGCTGACATTCCACAAGCAGTTAGTGATGGCATTCCTGAAGCAGTTAGTTAGATACAATAATTCCAAGGAATTATAAAATTATAAATGACCGTATTAGAGAAATCTGATGCGGTCATTTTTAAAAATTTCAATAGTAGTCTATTTTTATAGAAAATGTCCGAAAACCTCCGTTGTTTATCTCGGTGGTAGTTCACTTGTAGTAAAAAAGATATATGGATTATAATAAAGATGTAAATGATTTTTTAAGGAGAAAAAACTAAGTAAATAACAGTTAATTTTAAATATTTAAAATTAACTAATTATATTGACAATTTGGGCATATACTATTATAATAATTTTAAGGTAACTAATTAGTTATTAAAAAATATTAAGTTAATACATACTTTTAGTTTTTTAAATAGCTATTTTAAAACTGAAAGTAAATATAAAAGAAGCGAGGTGAGTCCACCAAAACAGTAGGTTAATCCAAATGTATGATTAAATTAATTTTTAAGTCAAGGTCTTAAATTGAAGCTATTTAAAAAAGTTCTAACTCAGTAATTTTAGTTATTTGTTTAGATTAAAGTTATATGTCCTTATGTAATTAAAAAGTTCGATAGTTAATTATTTAGTCTAGGTCAATTAGTTTAAAGGATTCAAGTTAGAAAAAATACGAAAATAGTCAGTAAGTTTTAAATTGGAGTTAATAACAGTTAAATATTAATATGTTATAGAAATTTTTCTTACTATAGTGGGATTGAGTTACAAAGTTAATTAGTCAAGTCAAATTGAAAAATTTAGATGTTACATTTAGGAAAATTGTTTAAGGTGATTATTATTTGAAAAATAAGTTTGTAAAAGGATAGAAACCAGAGTACCTAATTTAGTATTATAGGTAATCTGGTTTCTGTTTTTTTATTTTAATAAACTTGTAGTTTGGAACACCACAACATACAATAGTGTTAAAGGATGATGAAATATGAATATGATGGCAATAATATCACTCATAACATTTTTTATATATTTGAATATTGGAATATATGCTTTTAGGCTAGATAGAAAATCTAGTTTAAATCGGCTGTTTTTATTATGGTGCCTAAGCATGGCCGTATGGTCTCTAGGATATTCATTTGTTTACTATCTACAGGGCAAAAATCAAATATGGCTTGAATGTATATTTATGAAAGTATCCGCTATTGGGTGGTGTTCTTTTAGTTCAATAAGTCTTCACATTATTATGTTGATAACAGAAAATAGATTTATAAAAAAAGTCAAAGTTCTTATTTATATTCCAGGAATAATCTTTTTTTTAACTACCATTATATTCTTTTGGCCAAGCAGGGTAGTATCTAAATTTATTGAAAACTTCTTTTATATTGGCAATTTCTTATATAATTTTAGCTTTTTACTAGTTAGCATTTATTTAACTTACATTTGGGGAAAAAAATCTGAAAATATAAGGGAAAAGAAGCAAGCTAATATAATTGTTGTTACAAGCATTATTCCCTTTACACTTAACTTAATTACTCAAACTATATTACCTATTTTTAAACTAACGTTTTTTCCTTTAATGGGACATATTTATTCCCTTGTTATGCTTTTAGGAACTTTGTATGCAATTAATAAATATAAATTACTTAATATATCTACTGATAGATTAATAGATGAAATACTGTCTGAGATGATGGATTTGTTTGCGTTGCTTTCTCCAAAAGGAAAGATTATAAGAGTTAGTAAAAGTACTGAACAATTACTAGAATATAGAGAAGGAGAATTACTAGGCAAAGAAATAGGTAGTCTAGTAAAAGAAATAAAAGACATAAAGGAACTAAAGGAACTGGAGAGTTTAATAGTAAATAATAAAAATAATACAGCTATTCGATATGAAGAATTTAATATTATTACAAAAAATGGCGATGTGATACCAGTAAGTCTTTCTTGCTCAGTAATAACTGATCCATATTTAAAGGATATTTTAGGTATAGCTATTATTGGACATGATATAAGAATGATGAAGAAACTTGAACAAGAAATAAAAGAACATAAAGAAGCTGAAAAAAAACTAAAGGAAAATCAAGAAATTTTCTTGTATTTAGCTTATCATGATACCCTCACAGGGTTATATAATAGAAAATACTTTTATGAACAGCTAAATGCTCAATTAAAGAATTCGAAAGACAATAATAAGTTTTTTGCAGTATTTTTTATAGACTTGAATGGATTTAAGAAGGTTAATGACGATTTTGGACATGATTTTGGTGACTTTCTGCTTTGCGAAGCAGGTAAAAGAATTAAAGAATGTGTAAAAGAATGTGATGTAGTTGCAAGAATTGGTGGAGATGAGTTTACCTTAATTATTACTAGTATTAATAGTAACGAAGATGCATTTAATTTAGAAAACAATATCCATAGAGCGTTAAATAGACCGATAAATAAAGAGAATATGAGTATTTCTATTGAGGCAAGTATTGGTATAAGCATATTTCCAGAGGATGGTGATAACGAAGACACTCTTATTAATGAAGCGGATAGAAGAATGTATACAATAAAGCATAAGAGAAATCATTATAAAGTTTAATCCTAATGTAACCATAACTACTTTGAGAAACTTTTATATGTCAAAACTTAAAGCTCAAGGATACAGCGAAAAAGAAATAGATGAAATACTCGGCTACTCAACTAAAAAAAGGGACTATGCAAATAAAAAAATATATCGAGAATTTTTTAGAAGATTTATTTCTAAAAGGAAAACTTAAAGTTTTAATAATTTTAATGCTTATAGCTTATGCTGGATTTAATAGAATTGAAATCTTGGATATTAAGACAGAAAATATAAACATAGATAAAAAAGTTATTATCATTGAAGACAGCAAAGAAATATATATACCTCACCCTATAATTGAACCTTTAACTCAGTATTATTTGTGTCGCCAGAGGTAGCGGCGAAATGGAGGTTACTATGAATTATATACTAAGCTCTAGTTTAATAACATTGATAAATATTGTATACTACCATTTGCTGCTTACTAGAAAAAGGAGTATTAAATACTCTGTGTTTACATATATAATTAATTACTCAATGGTATTATTTGGAACTTATCTTTGCGATACTTTTTTAAAAGGAACCATTTTTTATAAATATATAATATTTATTTTAGTATGTACTACTTTCATTATTTACATTTTTTTAGTTTTTGAAGAATCCATTTCAAAAAAAATATTTACTATGTTCACTGTATGGCTTTTTTCCATTATAATATTAATTATAAGTAGTTATATAATAGGTTTATTTTCTATTAAGAATTTTAATATATATAAATACTTATCAACGTTATTAAGAACTTTTATTCAATTTCTCATAATGCCTATAATATATTTATATTTCCAAAGCAAGTATAAAGAAATGCTAAAACTTGTAACTAATAGAGTAATTAATATAATATCCGTTTACAGTATTATAATATTTTTATTTTTAGCTAATTATTATGAATTTAATGCTAACAAGCCTATTAATTCCTACGGGATTTTTAATACTCTGATGTTTATAATTATAATTATTTTATCATATGTAATAATTTTTATTGCTATTTGGTCTGTAAACAGAAATGTGGAATTAGAATATAAATTTAAAATCATAGACACTCAAATAGAATTACAGAAACAAAATTACAAAACCTTAAATAACTCTATTGAAAAATATTATGCCTTTAAACATGACATAAGGCATCATCTTTTGGCTATAAAGTCAATGATGGATGCTGAAAATTATATAGCGGCCTCAGAATATTTTGACAAGTTTAGCAAAACAGAAATATGTCAAAATGTAGATATGTTGTGCAAAAATTTCACAGTAGATTCAATACTAAAATATTATATGAGTATTGCTATGAATAATAATATTGAATTTAAGGTAAATCTAAATATACCAGAAAATATTAATATAGATAATCTAGATTTATCAGTTGTTATAGGTAATTGTGTTGAAAATGCCATTGAAGCATGCAATGAAACTATTGATAAAAGTCAAAAATATATTAATATAAAAGTTGAAATTAAAGGTTTCAATCTATTAATTAGAATTAAGAATAGCTTTAATGGACAAGTTATAAAGGAAGGCAAAATAATCAAAACAAGTAAAAAATCACAAGAACATGGTATAGGATTATCGAATGTGAGAAAAATAGCGGAAAAGTATAATGGCTTTTTTGACGTAAAATATACAGATAGTGAATTCCAAGTAAGTATTATTATGAATTTTAACTAAGCTATAAAATAGAGGAAGTGATAAATATGATAAATATTGCAATTTGTGATGATGATATAGAGGAACTTAAAATAATCTCTACTTTTGTATCAAAAAATATAGAGGAGTTAAATGTATCTTTTAAAATAACAGTTTTTAATGAAGGACAAGATCTTATTGAACATATGGGTTCCACTAAAGGGAACTTTGATATAATATTTTTAGATATTTATATGAAAGCTTCACAGGGGATAGATATTGCAAGGGAAATTAGAGAGTTTGATAAAGAATGTAAAATTATATTTATAACTTCTTCACATGAACATGCAATAGATAGTTATGAAGTTAGAGCCGTTTATTATATTTTAAAGCCTATAAATGAAGAAAAGCTTAGTACTGCTATTAAGATAGCTATAGAAGGTTTAGATAAAGAGAATAAATATATTTTCATTATAAACAAAAAAGGAAGCTATAGAATTCTTTATAAAGATATATTATATGCAGAAAGCAAAGCCAGGCTTGTAAATATATATTTGAAATCCCAGGAGGTTATTACTTTTTATTCAAAGCTTGAGGATTTTCTTCAAAAACTTCAAGATGAAAGATTTCTTAAATCTCATAAGAGCTTTATTGTAAATATGGATTATATTTTAAAGATAGAAGATAAATATATTTTTATGGTTAATGAAACAAATATACCCATAAGTAGTGCTAATGTGGCAAAAATAAAGGAAACTTATTTTAAATACTTATTAAAAGATACATAAAAGGACAAAACATACGTGATTAAAAACATCATGTGTGTTTTTTTGTGTAAATTTTTACATTTTAAGTCTCGTTTTTTACATCAGCAGCATATATACCGTAATTTATGATATTTTATAATTATCAATAAATAGAAAAATGTAATTATAAATAAAAAAATGTAATTATAAATAAAAATTAAAGCAAAACAATGGAAATAATATCTCAAAAAACTATTTTTAAGATATTTAAAATACTTTAGGGCAACTTATTTGAGCTTTATAGCAAAATATAGAAACAAGGAGATGATTAAAAAAAGAGAGGATTTTATAAGATGAATCTAGTATAAGATAAGGAGGGAAGTTTTATGGTCAATAAAATTATTAGCAGTTTGTCTGTCAATAAAGCAGTTTTAATTTACAAACTTTTCAAGGTTGGTTTCAAATTTCATAATGGACAAGGAGCTCCATTTATAGAAATTTAATTGGTATGGCTAAGATTTAAGTTAGTAATGTTTAAACTTCTTAATTAATTTAAAATAGGTCTTTCTTATAATTTATTTGCTGGAGGTTAATTTTTATGGGAGAAGTTATTGTAATAACATCTGGTAAAGGTGGTGTTGGAAAAACTACTACTACAGCTAATATAGGAACTGCACTTGCGGCTATAAAGAAAAGAGTTGTACTAGTTGATGGAGACACGGGGCTTAGAAATCTAGATATACTTATGGGGCTTGAAAATAGAATTGTTTATAATCTAGTTGATGTAATAGAAGAGAAATGTAGATTGAAACAAGCTTTAATAAAAGATAAACGATATGAGAATTTATTTTTACTTCCGACAGCACAAACAAAAAATAAAAATGATGTGCAACTAAAAAAAATGCTGGATTTGATTAATAAGCTTAAGGATGAGTTTGACTATGTATTAATAGACAGTCCGGCAGGAATTGAACAAGGTTTTCAGAATTCCGTAATTGCTGCAGATAGGGCTATAGTGGTAGTAAATCCGGAAGTGACTTCAATAAGAGATGCGGATAGAGTAATTGGTATACTTAAAGATATGGGTTTTAAAGATCAAAAGCTCATTATTAATAAAATAGATTACGAAATGGTTAAAATCGGTGATATGCTTGATGTGGAAGATATAATTAGTAATTTAGAAATCGAACTTATAGGCATAGTTCCAAGTGATAAAGCAATAACTGTATCTACAAATAAGGGTGAACCTATTGCATTAAATGAAAACTCTAATATAGGAAGAACTTTTAAAGAAATAGCCATGAGGATAATAGGGGAAGATATTCCTTTTGAGAAATATGAAGAAAATGACCATGGATTTGTAGATGTACTTAAAAAGTTATTTGTGTCTAAATAGGTGGTGGAACATATGAAGGTTTTTAATAATAAACTATCATCAAAAGATTTAGCTAGTCAGAGGTTAAAGCTTATATTAATCCATGATAGAGCTGATTTAAATCCTCAATTTTTAGAGATGATAAAAGATGAGATAATTAATATTATCGCTAAGTATGTTGTGATAAATAATTCAGATGTAGAAGTGAAATTAATAACAAATGATATAGAAGATAATTCGTCAGTATTAGTTGCTAATATACCCATTAAGAGTTATAGATAGCAAGCTCAGACAGGCCTTCGTAAGGACACCAGTAAGAAATTATATGTATAAAGTGTGGTGGCAAAGTATATCGAATAGATATATTAGGAAAAGCATGAGAGAAAAGATTAAGAAGGTAATTTCTAATAGAGTAACCTTAGGAAATGATATAAAAAATATATAAGCCAATGCTTGAGATTAAGCAGTGGCTTAATAAGTGTTTCCAAGAAAAATAAAGAAAACAGGACACGCATATTTAAGTAGTGTCAGATTTTTTTGTGAAATTTATTAGTTTTAAAAATATGAATTATTAACAATTTTTGAAAGGAATTAAAATATATTATGGGAATTTTAAAAGATGTCTCTAGTAGAAGAGCTAATAAGTTGACAATATTAAGCTTACGTAATATCAACAATTCTAATAAAAAATACCCTATAGCAGATGGGTCATTTATTCAAGATGATATGGTGGAAAAGTGGAATGATTCAAAATGGCAAAGTGAATTTAATTATTTAAAAGAAGTTAATATGCATTACGTTATTATGAACACTTCTATTACTGAAGATGATTTAACCAAAACTATCTACCCAACCGAAATTCCTGGAGGGCAAATGGAATATCCAGGAGTGGATATTGTTGATATGTGTCTTAGAAACGCAGAGAAAACAGGTATGAAGATTTTTTTAGGTATTAATTTTAATAAAGATTGGTGGAAAAAAGGACCTAGAAATCCTGAATGGCTTTATGCTCAAATGGAAAGAGGGAACCTGATAGCCGACGAATTATATACTAAATACTATTCCAAATATCCTAACGCTTTTCATGGGTGGTATTGGATATATGAGGTGGATAATTTAAATTTTAAAACAAAGGATGATTTTTATGTACTAGGTAAAGCAATTGATATTAATTTAAAACATTTAAAAGAAAAAAATCATCGATTACCGTTATTGTTATCACCTTTTATGAATTCTATTTATGGAACAGCTGAAGAATATGCAAAAAATTGGGCTTATTTATTTCAGCATACAGATTTAGGGAAAGGGGATATATTTTGCCCACAAGATTCCGTTGGCGGCGGGGGACTAAAAATAGATGAAGTAGATTACTGGTTTGCAGAATTAAGAAAGGCTGTAGATACTAAACCAGGGTTATTATTTTGGGCTAATACAGAAAACTTTAATCATTTAAATTGGTCCAGCGCTCCTCTCAATCGATTTATAAGACAGATGGAAATTGAAAAACCATATGTAGATAACATTATAACTTTTGCATATTGTCATTACTATAGTCCTAATAATATTAATAAAGGTTTCCATGAAACTTATTTAAAATATGTTAAGAGTGGTCGGTTAGAAAACCGTAAACCAACGCCCCCAAAGAAAGTTAAAGTTAAAGAGGAGGGGGAAAATAAATTTTTAATTTCTTGGCACCCTGCCCGTGATAACATTGGGATATATGGTTATGAAGTTTATAGAAATAAAAAATTAATTTTTACCACTAATGTAGAGAGAATATTTGGAGGAAAAAAGGAAGGACTTTTAATGAGTTATCTCGATAAGGTACCCTTAAAAGATAAATTCAAAGAGCTTAATTATGAAGTAAGAGCAATAGATTTCGCAGGAAATATATCAAAGCCTAAAAAAGCAAAAGTATCTGAAAAGTAAATGGGTATTTTATAGATACCTTCTCCGAAAGGTGTTAATCAAACTCGGTAGGCCAGGCCTCCCGAGTTATGTAGAAATATGAGAAGTTGTCCGTTTACAATTAGACTGTTAAAGCCACAAATTATATTATTCAACTTTAATTTTCTCTATCAGTTTAATAAAATCCTCTTCATTTTTCTTTTGTAAGTATATATCCAATAGTGCTTTTGTAGACATATTATTGAAGCCCTTACAACCATTTTCCAATATTTCTGTTAATATATTAGTAAAAGTTTCATTATTTTTATTAACATCCTTTAGCATTTTATTAGATAAGTCTTTTGTAAGCTCTGCCTTTATAGCTTCTCTAAGTTTTTCTGTGTATTTTTTCATATATTCCTGAATATCTTCTGGATAGTTAGAAAAATCCCCCAAAAGTATATCTTCAAATTTAAACATAAATTCACTTCCATTAAGTTATTTTTTAAAATAAGTTTTGTATTTCATGATTATAACATCTACTATTATAACTTAATAATAATACTTTTAAAATATTTTATTGAACTATTCCATTATATAAATTAAAATAAAGATAAAATAGGATTAGGACGGTGAATTAATGAAGCCTATACATTATGAAGATTTAATAATGAAAAGAGCTATGGATATTTTTGCTGAAGAAGGATTGAAATTCTTTGGGATAAATAAAAAAGTTAAAGAACTTGGGCCAACAGAATTAGTGGTTTTGGAAAGCAAAAATATGTTTATGGATTATATATTTTTAATGGAAGATGATACTTTTATACATTTTGAGTTTCAAACAACGGATAAAGGAAATGCAGATTTAAGAAGATTTAGGGCATATGAGGCATTGCTGAGTCATCGCTGAGTCATCAGACAGGCAAGGACGTATTAACTTATGTTGTCTATTCAGGTAATATCAAAAATTCAAGAGGCATATTAATAACAGGCATCAATGAATATAAAGTCAATGCAGTATCTATGGCTGACAAGGATGGGGATAGCATATACAATGATATTGTAGAGAAGATAAACTCTGGAATGGATATTACAAAAGCAGATATAATATCACTAACCTTTACCCCTATAATGGGCGGTATCACAAGTACAGTAGATAAAATACTTAATGCCATAAGAATTGTGAAGGATTTAAATAAAGATTATAAGTATGATGTAGAATCAATATTATATGCTTTTGCAAATAAGTTTTTAGGTGAAAAAGATTTAGAGAAAGTAAAGGAGGAATTGAGGATGACTGACCTTGGCAAAAGTTTAATACAAGAGGGAATAGAAAAAGGCAGAGCAGAAGGCAGAGAAGAAGGAAGAGAAGAAGGGAAAGCAGAGCTTTTAATTAAATTATTAATAAAAAAGTTTAAAAAAGTACCTAATGAATATAAAGAAAAAATAAAAACTCTTCCTGAGGAAACTTTAGATATAATTGCTATAGATATTTTTGAAATAAGTTCAATTGAAGAGTTAAAACAGTATTTTTAAATAGGAAAAAGCTAAGTAAAATGTGGTGAAGTTCATCACATTTTTATTTTGTGTGGTAAAAATATTAATTTCTTTTTATAGGGATTACATCGGAGGAGAGAAGAAGGGAAGGATTTAATGAAAATCTTCTTATAGTCTATTGCAGCAATAGCATTTTTTATAGTTACAGCGGTAGAAAAAGCAGATAAAAACATGGAAGAACTGTGATATGAACTTGAAAAGCTGATATTATACTGTACTTCTTTAGGAATTGGAACCTGTTGGATTGGAGGAACCTTCAAGAAAGGAGAGTTTGCTAAAGCAATAGATCTTAAAGAAAATGAGCTGCTTCCAATTATAATTAGATTTTTATGTATCTACCAAGGGTACATAAAAATCTAATTTTTGTTTTTTTCAATGGAAGAATACTAATATATACATTCTTCCATTGAAATATAATCATCAAAATAAGTTTTAACTATATAATTTAGATTATTTATATATTGTGTGTTGCATATAGTGTAATTTTATTATATAGTATACATTATATAATAAATTGTATATCACATAATTAAGGATTTTAAAGTATTTACATAAGGGGGCGTACTATTTATATGGAAACTAAAAAATACGTATATCTTTTTAACGAAGGAAATGCAAATATGAGAAATTTACTTGGCGGAAAAGGGGCAAATCTTGCCGAGATGATAAATTTGGGGATACCTGTTCCAGAAGGTTTTACATTGTCTACAGAAGCTTGTACAAAATACTATGAAGATGGTAAAAAATTATCGGAAGAAGCAATAACTCAGCTTTATGAAGCGCTGATTAAGGTTGAAGAAATGACTGGTAAAAAGTTTGGCAGTATAGATAACCCTTTGCTTGTTTCAGTAAGATCTGGCGCTAGAGTTTCAATGCCAGGAATGATGGATACAATATTAAACTTAGGATTAAATGATCAAACTGTAGAAGGATTAAATAAGTTAACTAATAATGAAAGATTTGCTTATGATTCATATAGAAGATTTATTCAAATGTTTTCTGATGTTGTTATGGGAATTGAAAAGAGAAAGTTTGAAGATATTCTTGATGAAGTTAAAGCACTTAAAGAAGTTAAATTTGATAATGAATTAACTTCATCAGATTTAAAAGAGGTTGTTAAGAAATATAAGGCTTTATATCAGCAAGAAATGGGAAAGGATTTTCCACAGAACCCAAAGGAACAGTTATTAGAAGCCATAACAGCTGTATTTAGTTCTTGGGACAACCCTAGAGCTATAGTTTATAGAAGATTAAATGATATTCCAAGAGAATGGGGAACAGCGGTTAATGTTCAATCAATGGTATTTGGTAATATGGGAGAAACCTCAGGAACTGGAGTTGCATTTACAAGAAATCCTGCTACTGGAGAAAAACTTATATTTGGTGAATATTTAATAAATGCACAGGGAGAAGATGTTGTTGCGGGTATAAGAACTCCTCATCCAATATCAAGATTAGAGCAGGATTCACCACAATGCTATAAACAGTTTATGGAAATAGCAGAAAGATTAGAAAAGCATTATAAAGATATGCAGGATATGGAGTTTACAATAGAACAGGGAAAACTATATTTCCTACAAACAAGGAATGGCAAGAGAACAGCTCAAGCTGCATTAAAAATTGCTGCTGATTTAGTAGAGGAAGGTTTTATTACAAAGGAAGAAGCAATACTAAAGGTTGATCCTAAGCAATTAGATTCGCTTTTACATCCCAGTTTTGACGAAAAAGAATTAGAAAATACTGAGATTATAGCAAAGGGTCTTCCCGCTTCACCAGGTGCTGCTTGTGGTAAGGTTTATTTTACTGCAGAGGATGCAAAGAAACATCATGAAGAAGGCGAAAAGGTAGTCTTAGTAAGACTTGAAACATCTCCAGAAGATATAGAAGGCATGGTGGCAGCTGAAGGTATACTTACAGCAAGAGGAGGAATGACTTCTCATGCAGCAGTTGTTGCAAGGGGAATGGGAACCTGTTGTATAGCTGGATGTGCTGATCTAAAAATAGATGAAGAGGCTAAGACTTTTGAACTAAGTGGAAAGTTATATCAAGAGGGAGATTATATATCCTTAGATGGTAGTACAGGAAACGTTTATGGTCAAGCTGTTAAAACTACTGGCAATGAAATAGGCGGAGATTTTAAAAGATTTATGATTTGGGCTGATGAAATAAGAAAGCTAAAGGTTAGAACTAATGCTGATACTCCTAAAGATGCTGAGAATGCTGTTAAGTTTGGTGCAGAAGGTATAGGACTTTGTAGAACTGAGCATATGTTTTTTGATGAAGAGAGAATACCAGCAGTTAGAGAAATGATAGTTTCAGAGACAGAAATGCAAAGAAGAAAGGCATTGGATAAGTTACTTCCAATGCAAAGAGAAGACTTTATCGGAATTTATGAGGCTATGGAAGATAGACCAGTAACTATAAGATTATTAGATCCACCACTTCATGAATTCTTACCACAGGTGGATGAGGATATAAGAGATTTAGCTAAAGAAATGGGATTAGAGTTTGGAAATTTAAAATCAACAATTGAATCTTTACATGAATTTAATCCAATGATGGGCCATAGAGGATGCCGTCTTCCTGTATCATATCCAGAGATAGCGGAAATGCAGACTAGAGCTATAATAGAGGCTGCTATAGATGTTAAGAGAAGGAAAGGTTATGATATTGTCCCAGAAATAATGATACCACTTGTTGGAGAAGTAAAAGAGTTAAAGTTTGTAAAAAATATAGTTGTTACAATTGCTGAAGAAGTGATTGCTAAAGAGGAAATAGATTTAAAATATTTAGTAGGGACTATGATAGAAATACCAAGAGCAGCTCTTACAGCGGATGAAATAGCTAAAGAAGCTGAGTTTTTCTCCTTTGGAACAAATGATTTAACTCAAATGACTTTTGGTTTCTCAAGGGATGATGCTGGTAAGTTCTTAGTAGATTACTATGATAATAAGATATATGAATTTGATCCTTTCCAAAAGCTGGATCAAATAGGAGTAGGGAAACTTGTTAAGATGGCGGCAGAACTCGGAAAACAAACAAGACCAGATATTCACCTTGGAATATGTGGAGAACATGGTGGAGATCCATCCTCTATAGAATTTTGTCATAATGTTGGATTAGACTATGTATCTTGTTCACCGTTTAGAGTTCCAGTAGCAAGGCTTGCTGCAGCTCAAGCTCAAGTTAAAAATTATAAAAAATAAGTAAAAACTAAAGGGCTAGTATGATTTATACAGCCCTTTAGTTTTATTTTATGATTATAATATTTACTATTATAACTAAATAATAATACTTTTAAAACATATTATTATTTATCTGATATTTGTAAATAAAACCTCTCACATATATATTGAAAAAACGTACTGAATTTATTGAGTACGTTTTTTATCGATTTTAAATTGAAGGTTTACTGCGAACTAACAAAACTTTGAAGTAACATATAAGCTTTTATATCCATTTTTACGTCTTTTTTTAGTAATTCTTCTGCTTCACTACGGGAAACTAATATAGCTTCGATGTCTTCATCATCTTCTAGATATTTATTTGTTATTTCACCTATGCAGGTGCAGTATACTAAAGCTACAGATTCATCTGTCATTCCGGCTGAAACATAAACTCCTTTTTTTGTCTTTTCTCTGTCAATTTCTAAAAGGGAGAGTCCGGTTTCTTCTTTTAACTCCCTGGCAACAGCAATTTCAATGCTTTCATTATTGTCTATGAGCCCTGCTGGAAGTTCATAAATAAAATCGTTTAAAGGAACTCTAAATTGTTTTATTAGTACTAGTTTTTTATTCTCTTTATGAATAGCAGCTATAACAACTGCATCCATATTTTCTTTCTTATCTTGGAAGTATTGATCCTTTAAAGTTTCATAACATTTTCTTGAAGCAATAATCCAGTGCTTTGTATTTCCTTTCTTATTTTTGTATTCAGCATCAAAAAGACTTAAATATTTAGTTTCTGATAAGGCAGTGAGCTTGGTTATTTTGTTATTTTTCATTAATATCACCTTCAATCATTAATTTTGTAGCAATCTACAGTTAGGATTTGCTTCTTTAGTAATTATACATACTAGTATTAGTTAGTAGCAAATCTATTCTTCATATTATTGTTTTGTATAGAAAATTAAAATGTTATCTTATATAATGGACTTAAAAGGAAACTTTTATTGCATATATTTAAAGCTTGAGGTGAGTGTAGGAGATGGATGAGTTGAAAAAAGCAATTAATGAAATAATGGAAGAAGAAATTATAAAAATAGTTATTAGTAATAAAATGAATAAAGATGTTAAATACAATAAAATAACATTTATTTTAAAAGAGGATACGGGCAAACAATATTATCAAATAGAAAAATATACTGATAAGCAAGTTTTTCATGAAAATATTGATGTAGATATATTAGAAGAAAAGCTAATAGAGTACTTACAAGAGAACTACAAGCAGCTTTCTGCTTGGTCTAGTATACATACATTTGATTTGAAAATGTCTAAAAAAGGGAAAGTTTTCTTAAGTAAAAAGAAAAGTGACAATACAAAAGTCGCAAATAAAAGTCATAATAAAGAAAAAAACTACATTCTAAAAGAAGGGATGATTATAGAACCTCTTATAGATTTGGGTATTTTTACAAAAGAAGGTAAAGTAGTTAACTCAAAATATGATAAGTATAAGCAAATAAATAGGTTTATAGAAATTATAGATGATGAAGTTAAGAAAAATGATTTTAAAGAACTTACAATTTTAGATTTTGGATGTGGGAAATCTTATTTAACTTTTATAGTTTATTATTATTTTGCTCGGATTAAAAAAATCAATGTAAAAATGATAGGGCTAGATCTTAAGACGGATGTTATTAAAAAGTGTAATGAGATAGCTAAAAAATATAACTATGAAAATTTACACTTTGAAATTGGCGATATAAATGGATTCAAATATAATAACCAAGTTGATATGGTAATTACACTACATGCCTGCGATACAGCAACTGATTATGCTTTATATAATGCAATAAAATGGAATAGTAAAATGATTTTCTCTGTTCCTTGCTGCCAGCATGAGTTTAATGAACAAATGAAAGCAGACTCTCTATCTATATTAACAAAGTATGGAATAGTGCAAGAAAGAGTTGCAGCACTTATGACAGATGCTGTTAGAGCTAATTTATTAGAATGTCTAGGTTATAAAACTCAACTTTTAGAATTCATAGATATATCTCATTCACCTAAAAATATATTAATTAGAGCATCGAAAGGTAATGTATCCAAGGATAAGAGAGAGAAAGCTTTAGTTGAAGTTAAAGATTTAATTAAACAATTTAATTTTAATCCAACATTGTTTAATTTATTAAGGGGAGATAACTTAATTTAAATAAATCATATTAAAAACTTAAAAGCCAATGCTTAATAAAACTAAGCATTGGCTTAAAATTTCTAAATATAATAGTAAGGAAACCAATGAATTCATAGATTCTTACAATTATCTAGTTCCGCCATACCTTATTAAAATATTTCCTATTTTTTCATTTTCACAAAAATCCAAGGGGGTTAGCCCTGAAGAATTTCTTGAGTTTATGTCAAAGCCGAGACCTATGAGAGCTTTTAAAAATTCTTCAAAATGTTCATCAAGACAGTTTATATAATCATCGTGAAGAAGTGTATTTTTATATTTATTCGTTATATTTATATCTGCTCCATATTTTACAAGAAGATTCAGAAGCTCTACAGAATAACTAAAGTTACAATGAAATACAGGAGTCTTACCGGATATGTTGATTGAGTTAACTTCAGCTCCTTTTTCCAATATCATAGTTATTACATCTATTTGAGGTTTCGCCCTTGCACAAAGTCTATGAAGAGGAGTTTCTAAGAGTTTGCTATGATGACTGTTAATATCAGCACCGTTATTTATTAAAAACTCAATTGTTTTAAAATAATTATTGTAACAATTGTTAATAGCGTAATGAAGTATACTTTCAATTTGAAAATCAGAATTTAAATCTTTAGTTCCACTTAAGTAATCCTTTATTTCATTTATGTTGCCTTCTTCAATGAATTTATAGATTGATTTAGGCTTTGAAGAAAATATTTTATCGAATATTTTCATATTAGTTTACCTCCTGTTAATTTAATATTTTAGTCTGCTCAAACAGTAAAAAATGTCAGCATTTAATGTTAAATTTTTAGCTTTAAAATCAGTTTTATTTATTATAATAGTAGCTCATTTTTATAATACTATTTTAACATATTAAGGCTAAAATAGTATTATAAAAATGGTTTATTTGCTATTTTATCTCACCTAAAATAGATAACTATACGAGCTTTTCACCTTATATGGTAAAATGTAAAGAGAAGTTGGCATTTTATAGATACTATTACAGATATTATTTTATAAGTATAAATGGAATATGCTTTATTGGTGTATTCCATTTTTTATGCTTCAAGGAGTATATGGGCTAGCATTATAGCAGGGTCTGAAGGTTTCTATTTGCTACTCGTTCTCGGCAAACTAAGTCAGGCGTGTCACTATATGAATTAGTGAGTATGTAGAAGTATAATAACATATTAATAGGGTATTATATGATAAAGAGGTGTATTACTAATTTTCTATATATGCACGCATGGTAAGATACTACTTGTCGCTTCGAGAGGCGGCAAACACAAACGAGAATAGTTGTTCAATATATATATAATGACGCGGGGTGGAGCAGTTGGCAGCTCGTTGGGCTCATAACCCAAAGGTCGTAGGTTCAAGTCCTGCCCCCGCAACCAATAAGTATTAGCAACAAATAAGTTTGTTTGATACTATGTGTAAGCTGTTAAGGACATCGTACAATAATGTAGGATGGTATGGATAACTTGGTAACAAGTTACTAATTGACAGAGGAACACAGATATGATAAGATGTAAATCCAGTCGCGAATAAGCGATATGATCCTTGAAAATTAAACAGAGGTTAAAAGTCAAAAATGACTTTTATTAAGTAAACTAAACCAGCAATTCTTTTGATTTACTATATTAATAGTAAATGAAGTTAAACACTGACGTGTTTAACTAAGCGACCATCACAAAATCAAAGATTTTGGATGTCTGCTTAACTAATGAGCATTCAAACTTTAAAATTGAGAGTTTGATCCTGGCTCAGGACGAACGCTGGCGGCGTGCCTAACACATGCAAGTCGAGCGATGAAGCCCTTCGGGGTGGATTAGCGGCGGACGGGTGAGTAA
>Ga0183101_1000111_pt4 | contig 50928 bp, 46 predicted proteins | sample Biomet3_FD_127790 | JGI IMG/M metagenome (GOLD analysis project Ga0183101, IMG submission 127790) | Microbial communities from bioreactor (seeded with sewage sludge) at LBNL, California, USA - Biofuel metagenome 3 | ecosystem: Engineered > Bioreactor > Anaerobic > Unclassified ... | reverse complement strand
GATACCGTTTCGAATTTGTGGGCAACATATAAAAAAGAGAAGCTTTATAATTAGTGTACTGAAAAAATTAAAGGAGCTTCTCTATGACTATTATAAACTATTACAAAACTGATTTTGAGAAATTTTTAGAAACCATAAAAACAAAAACAAAAGAAAACGCTATAAAAGCTTTAGAAACTCTTGACCAATCAATGTGTGGAGAAATTGATAAAGAACGTTTTAGGAACAAAGGCTATAGACAAAGGACATTATTAACAGAAATTGGTCTCTTACATTTTAAGCGGCATATTTTTTACGATAGGCATGAACGCAAACATGTTTTTTTGCTAGATGCATTCTTGCAACTACCGAAAAATAGTCGACTATCAGCAACAATTAAGGTAAAAATATTTAAATTAGCATCTGTAATGTCCTATTCTAAAGTCGGGAAAAATTTGTCGGACGAATACGCTGTTTCTAAGTCTACAGTCTATAGAACTATTAAAAACACTACAATCCTTGAAAATTTTAAAGATAACATCAGTACGTTGCATGGCAAAATTCATCTACAATTAGATGAAAAGTTTATTGGATTTGTTAAATCCACAAACAAGCAAAGATACTATACGGCAACAATTTTTACGGGGGAAAAGTTCGTTAATGGGCGAAAGATTTTGGTTGATAAAACAATTTTATCTACTAAAAGTCTTAAAAAATTAGCTAACAAAATAAATTATCAGCTTTCAAAAAGATACAAAGTTAAACTGGAAGATGAAATATTTATTTCAGGAGATTTTGCAAATTATATCCAAAAATTTGGCAATAGAATCGATGTTTGTAAGACAAAATATGTTCCTGATAAATTTCATGTATTTAAAGCAATTAAAGATTGTTTAGGTCTTGCTAGACTAAACAAATACGATTTAAACCCACAGCTTATGGAAGCATTATCTAAAGTTGAATGTAGCACAGATGATAATGTTTCTAAATTAAATAATTTATACAAGAAAAATAAAAAATGTTTCGATGCTTACTTCGATATTCAATATCTAGGCTGTTCTCAGGAAGGAATGAATTCTCATTATTACGCACCAAGATTTGGCAAGTATGCGAATCGATTTAATCCAGAAACAGTAGAAAAATTATCCACTATAATCGAAGCAGAAGAAAACGGAAGCGAAATAAAGATATCTCAAAAAGAAATTTACCCTGATCTTGTGGATCTAGATATAGGGCACACATATATTGAACGAGCAAAATATGTGTTAGATACATCAGAGATGTCTTATATGACTTATAAAATGTTTAACAAAATTAAATATGGTTGGTAAAATCAACACAGTGCACAAAGCTTCTTATGCCTACAAATAAAAAACGCTATCTATTGATTTCGGTAAAAAATGATGAAGAAAAATACTGATTTTATTAAAACATTATTAATTTTCAAATATTGTGCTTATTAGCATTTAAACCACTGAGTTAAAAAAGTATAATTCGTATATTAAATAAAAGAGAATTGTTATGAGAGAAATTATATTAACGCACGATGAAATCATTGAAACTTGCAAGAGACTTGGTGGGGAACTTGAAAAGAAATTTAAGAATTCAACTTCAATTCCTGTTTTTGTTTGTGTCCTTAAAGGAGCTAATAACTTCTTTATTGATTTAATTCAAAATATTAACATGCCAATTATTACTGATTATCTACAAGTAACTAGTTATAATGGCACTTCTTCAACTGGAGTTATTCATTTAAAAAAAGATATTACTGAAAACATTACTAATAAAGATCTCGTAATCGTAGAAGATGTTGTTGATACTGGCTTAACCTTAAACTACATCAAACAATATATTCAAATTAAGTATTTACCAAAATCAGTAACAATTGTAACTTTAATTGATAAAAAACCACTACGTAAAATTGATTTCAATGTCGATTTATCAGGTATTGTTTTAAATGAAAACAAATTCCTTTGTGGTTATGGATTTGATTATCATGAATTATTCCGTAATATCCCTTATATCTTTGTTCCTGATAAAAAAGAGATTACTGAGGTGGATAAGCTTCTTGAAAAAGATGCAAAATCACAAAAATAGTAAAATTATTTATTTAAAAAATACCGTTTAAGACATACATTCTTAAACGGTTTTTATTTTTTACTTAATTCTAAGTCAATTGAATTCGCTGCAATTTTTCCTTGATAAGTCGCATTAACAACAAAGTATGGACCAGAAACGATATCCCCTCCAGCGTAGACATGTTCTAGGTTGGTTTTAAGGGTCAATGGATCAACACTTACAAGACCTTTCGGATTTAAATTGATTCCTTGGCAGCCTTCAATAAATGCGTGATCGCTAGTAGAACCAATTGCAAAAATCACTAAATCACATGGTAATATATAGTCTTCACCAACGAGCGGAATTGGACTTCTTCTACCACTAGAATCAGGTTCACCTAATTCCATCTTTTGAATTGATACACCTTTTACATGGTTATTATTATCAACAATCACTTCGGTTGGATTTCTCAAAAAATCAAAATGAATTCCTTCGTTAATCGCGTTTAAATATTCTTCCTTACGAGCAGGCATTTCTTTTTCACTACGTCGATAAAGATTGTGGACATCAATTGCTCCATTTCTTAAAGCAATACGGTCAACATCAATTGCAACATTCCCGCCTCCAACAACAACAACATGTTTAGCACACAAAATATCTTGATGATTTCTCTTAAGTTCATGAGTATCAACATTATTCAACTCTAAAAATTCTTTGGCATTATACGAACCTTTTGCCTCTTCGTTTTTGATCCCCATCTTACGGGCTTCATTTGCACCATTAGCTAAAAAGATTGCATCGAAATGTAAAGTCTTTAATAAATATTCAATATTAAATATCGCATCAAGAGCTCTATTAGGATGAAACACTACACCGAGATTACTTAAATATTTAATCTTATAGTCAATTACTTTTCTTGATAAAACAAATGGCGGAATTCCATACTCTAAGAGTCCACCAATGGTATTTTTCTTTTCAAAAATTTCCACGTGGTAACCTTTTAAAGCTAGTTTTTCTGCACAACTTAATCCAGCTGGACCAGATCCAATAATTGCGACTTTTTTAGAGTTACTTTTGATTAAAGGTAAATCATTATTCTCATTTTTCATGTGATAATCAAACAAAAATCTTTCAAGATTACCAATCGCAATTGGTTCTGAATCCTTTATTTTACCTTTAATACATGCTTTTTCACATTGATCTTCTTGTTGGCATACTCGTCCACAAATTCCATTTAATGGGTTGTTTTCTTCACTTATCTTATAAGCTTCTAAAAATTTCCCTTCTTTAATAAGGGTATTTAATAATGGAATATTATTATGAAGTGGGCAGCCATCCATACAAGGATGATTTTTACAATTTAAACATCTTGAAGCTTCAAGAATTGCTTCTTCTTTACTATAACCTAAATTAACCTCGTCAAAATTAGTAACTGCCTTATTAGGAGTTTGCTTAGACATGACGATTCTTTTATTTAGTTTATCTACCATATCTATATTTTAAACTTTATATAGAAATTAAAAACTATAAATCACAACCAAGTGGTTTAAAACCATATTGGAAAAGGGTGCTATTAATCTTATAAATATCATAGTCATTATGATCAAGAAAATAACAAACAATTAAATTAGCAACAATTGATGGTTCAACAACGAAGCCACGAGAAATTAATAAATGATTTAATTCTTCTTTAGTTAAACCAAAGCCAACACCCAACGAAATAATGGTGTCTTTATTAATTAACTCTGATTTTTTCTTATTTAAAACCGTTTCTAAATAACTTTTACGAATATTGCTTCGATAGGCTAAATCATCCATTGATAAACCAGTTTTCTTGAAAGCTTTTTTAATTAAGTCATCAAAATCACCAACTGTATTATCATTAGAAAAATTACTTGCTTTGCAATCAATAATATATTTGGTTAAAGCAATTTGAGTTTCATCGCTAATCATCTCTGGAAAGTTTTTATACATAACCAAATAGACATTCATGTCTAAATGAGTCTTTAAAAAGTTCTTAATTACATCAAGTGCAATTCCATAGCATTCCTTTAAAGGATAATTGAATTCTCCACTTAAAAGCGGAAAAGCAATCGATTTGAAATTATTATCTACAGCAATTTGGAGGCACTTACTATATACTTTTCGTAAATTTTCCTCTTCATCATGCTTACCATTAATATAGATAGGGGCAACAGCATGAATAATTGCTTTTGTATTAGTTATGCCAAAAGGAGCAGTCATCACTGCATCACCGACATCGCAATGACCAATTGCTTTACAAGCTTTAGCAAGTTCAGCATCTCCAGCTTTATGATAAATGGCTCGACCAACGCCTTCGACCATGCTTAGATTAACATTACTAGCATTGACCAAAGCATCAACATTCATCGAGACTAAATCACCTTTTTCTACAAAAAATGGCATATATTTTCTCCGCCACTACATTATAAAAAAATAGACCTTGAATATCAACATATATTTAGTCCTGAGCATCTGCCATTCTTTTGTTGTATTTTGCTAAATTATCATCAATTTCTTTTTCATATTTTTTACGTAAAGCAAAAACTAAAATGAACTCTAAAAGATAGGCTGCACCCCAACTAATTGGATAGCAAGCATATAAAACTCCAAGGCTATGCATCGAAGAGGAAGGATCACTAGAATAAACACAATAATCCCAAAAAATTCTAAAAATACAACAAGTCGTTAAGGTAATAAATAAAGGTGATACACTATAACCTAAACCACGTAATAGACCACATTCATTATCCATTAACCCACATAACCAATAAGTTGTTAAAATTACAAATAAACGTTCACTAGCATACCCGATTACTGTTGAATCCGTCTTATTACCCATATAAATACTTAATAATTGATCTCTTAATAATAAAGAAGCAAATCCTACAACAATTCCGAGTATCATAACCATAATAGTCGTAGTTAAGTGAACTTTACGAACATTTTCCTTGAATCCACGACCAAAGTTTGCACTTGCAAAAGCACTCGAAGTAGAAGAAACCGCAAACATTGAAATATATGTAAAACCTTCAATTGAACTCGCATCACTATTGGCCGCGACAACTTCAGCCCCCCATTCATTAACAGAGGTTTGAAGAATAACGTTACTAATTGAAAAAATCACACCTTGAATTCCGTTTGGAATACCAATACGAAGAATTCTTCTTAACATATCCCTATCAATCTTAAGTAAATGAAATCTAAAATTCACAAATCCTTTGTTTCTATATAAGTAGAACATAACTAAAAAAGCACTTACGGCTTCGCTAATTACGGTTGTCCAAGCAACCCCAGCTACTGATAAATTAAAGGCATAAACAAATAAATAATTTAACCCAATATTTAAAATTCCACTTATTGTTAAGAAAACAAGAGGCATAATACTATTGCCGATTCCTCTCAAGATTGCGGTTCCAAAATTGTAAATTGATAAGAATGGTAAACCAACAAAATAAATAACTAAATATGTATTTGCTAAATCAATATAAGAAGAGTCAACCTTCATCCATCTCAAAAAATAGATACTAAAAATTGCTCCAATAACTCCAATAAAAATACCACCAATTAAAGAAACTAGTAAACCAGTATGCGTAGCTCGGCTACAACCTTCATGATCTTCTTTACCATAGGTTCTAGCAACTACAACATTTACTCCATTTGCTAATCCTAAAAAACCACTTGTAATTAAACTTATTAAACTGTTGTTGGCACCAACGGCCGCAGCCGCTAAACTACCATCATGACTTTGAACTACAATTAAATCAAACGCTGTATATAAAAGTTGTAAAATACCAACAAAAATGATTGGAAGAGTGTATAAAATCATCTTCTTTACTAATTCTTTTGTAGTACCGTTAACCAGGTCAATTTCACTTCGTTTTTTTAAGAAATTTTTCATCGTATAATCAATATACTCTTTATTTTTTAAAAAAATAGACTGATTCATATGAAAACGGATACATTTTCTTAATGCTCGTTTTTTTAATCAATTTACCTAGTTATCACTACGAGATTTTTATTTTTAGCTTGGTGTATTAAAATGTTTCCATGGAAAATAAAAAGAAAATTGCTATTGTCACAGATGATAACGCCGGATTTACAAAAGAAGAAATTGAAAAATATGGTATCCATGTAATTAAAATGCCTATTTTAATTGATGGAGAATGTTTTTTTGAAAACGAAAATATAACCGAAGACGAGTTTTATCAAAAACTCGCAAAAGAAAATAATGTTCATACCTCTCAACCATCACCTGGAGAAGTAATTAATTTATGGAGTGAACTACTTAAAAGTTATGATGAAATTGTTCATATTCCAATGTCGAGTGGACTATCTACTTCAACCCAAAGTGCTTTAATGCTTGCTGAAGACTTTAAAAACAAAGTTTACGTTGTTGATAATCACCGTATTTCTGCTAGTTTAAAAGACTCGGTAATTGAAGCTAAGAATTTAGCTGATCGAGGATTATCAGCAATTGAAATCAAAAATAAATTAGAGAAATCAATGAATGATTGCTCTATTTATATTATGGTTGATACCTTAACCTATTTAAAACGAGGAGGACGTGTAACTGCCGCTGGGGCCGCTATCGCTAATACTCTTCATTTAAAACCAATTTTAGAAATATGTGGATATAAACTAGATGCAAAGACTAAAGCAATCGGAACTAAAAATGCGAAAAAAGCTATTATTGATTGCATTAATAAAGATTTAAATACGAAATTTAAAGGCGCTGATCCTAAAAATCTATATTTTCATATTCATTACACTCATAATAAAGAAGAAGCATTGGATTTTATGGAAGATGCTAAAAACGCTTTTAAACCGCTTCATATTGATATGTCTCCACTATCTGAATCAGTGGCTGTTCATATTGGACCAGGGAGTTTAGCAATTATTTTAACAAACACTCCTTTAGAGTAAGTTTAATTTAAAATAAATAAATTTATCATCCTCATTAGTCTCTACAAAATTAAGTTTCTTAATTAAAGAGATTGATGGGGTATTTTCTTTATAGGCTTTACAATTTAAACCCTTCATCTTTAATTTATTTTTTAAATAATTAATTAAAGAAACAGAAGCAAGATAAGCATAGCCTTTACCTTGCTCATCTTTAAATAGTCTAAAACCTAAATCTGCTTCATTATTGTTATTTAAGTTCTCAAGGGTAAGCTCGCCAATTAACTTTTTATTCTTTCTTAAGATAAAACATAAACACTCTTTCTTATCGAAGTCCTCGTTATACATATTATAAAAATAATCACTATTTAGTGGGTTATTTTTTAAGTCTATATGGTAATCATAACCCCAGTATTTATTTAATTCGTCATCAGTTGATAATCGAAAATAATCTTCTTTATCACTCTCCAACAAATAGCCAAGAGATAATTCATCATTAATTTTAATCTCTGGAATTGAACATAATAAATCAAGGTTGTTTTTAACATAAAACATACTGATAGAGGCCATTTTAATTGGATGATAATCTTCTTTAGAAAATCTTAAGCCTTCATCTCCAGCATCATCTTCTCGATCAAAATAAACAATATCTTTATAATAATTGGCAATTTTATTCACAAAATATGGATAAACTGATTGATAACTTCTTAAGGCTTTTTCAATATGATCATAAACGCAATTATTTATGACTTCACAGATTGAAAGAGCAATTATTTCGCCCTTATATTCTAAATAAAACGCCTCAAGCCCAAGTTCATCAAAGTGATTTGCGAGATCAAATGATTTAGTAAACTCATTCTTAGCTTCACTTGTCTCGATAGCTTTACTCTCACTAAACTTATTTAGAAAATCAATAAAACGTGGTTTATCTTCTTTGGTTCCTAATTTAAAAAGTGTTTCAGGATAGAGTTTAATAAACTGTTTCATATGGTGTCGTTTATTGCTATAATCGCCACCACTAAAAGTCTGAAAATTTTTATTAAGATATACATAGTCGCTCCAATTACGATTGCTATATGTTTCATAATGTGGAAAACGTTTAATTAATTCTGGTAAATCTTTTTCATCAACACAGCAAAACTCTAATTCTTGGGTTAAATTATCTAAAACATAATCTTTGAGTTCACAAATCATCCCATAAACATTTCTTCCAATTGGAAAATAGAATGAATAATGACCATTACTATATATTTCTTTAAAAGTTAGTGTGTTATTAGAAATAGCATATTCGCTGCTAAAATAATCTTTCCACATAAATTTAACGCCAAGACTATAACTACAATTAGTTAAATTTTCCATCTTAAAATAAGGAAGAAACGTTTTTAAAGTCTCTACATCATACTTCTTAAATTCCAGCATATTTGCCTCTAATCTTTAATATAATTATTAATCGCGTAGGCTACACCATCATGTTTGATATCTTTCGTAACATAATGAGCAACTTCCTTAACCTTTTTAATAGCATTACCCATAGCAACACCATTAAAACTTTTAATCATGAGATAATCATTCATCTCATCTCCAAAAGTATAGCAATCTAAAGGATTTAAGTTAAATAATTTGCGTAAAACTTCAACACCACGGGCTTTATCGGCATTTTTATTAACGAATTCATGATAATATTCACTACTATCAACATGATGATATTTTTCATCAATTTCAGTAAAATCAACATTCTCAAGATCACTGGCATGGGCTGCAATCATCATTTTTAATAATGGTTCATCATCTTTCATTGGAAATTTATTAAAATCTCTTAAAGGACAATTATCATTGCAAGTTGATTCAAGGCGAGTATTTTCGGTAAACACAAAATATCCAACTTCTTTTAAAGTATAACAATATAAAGAAGCGTCATATTTCTTGATTAAAAATTCATATTTCTTTTCTAAATTAACAAAATCAAGATATTTCATTGGCTCGATATCTAAAACTTTGCCATCATAGTCATAAGTCGCAGCACCATTTGCCGCAATAATAAACTTTTTACCAGGACCAAATTTATCTAAAAAATACTTAACTCCTAAATAAGGTCTTCCACTAGCTATTGCAATAATATCACCTTTAGCAAGTCGTTCATTGATTGCCTTAATATTGGCTTCACTAACAATATAATCAATATCAACTAAGGTTGCATCTATATCAAATACAAATAATTTCATGTCGAAATTATACTATAAATTACTGTATTAGGAAACATGAAAGCAAAATAAAAGTGCACTATCGTGCACTCTATTTTAATTCGATCTAAAGATCAAGTGTCTTTGGATCAACACTATCGACAAAGGACTCAACAAAATTCATAAAACTATTCTTATTAGACGTCTTATTGCTCTTGGAGAATCCGATGGCTCGACTAATTTTTCTTACAATTTTAGCCATAGTAATTCCTCCTTCATTTCTTTAATCCTCGAACGATTTTCTCTTTCGAGGTTCTATATATTAACATTAAAAGAATCAATGTCAATAACAATACTTTTATGAAAGTGCTTACATTGTTTTTTTCACTAAAATTAATACATTTCGCATTATTTTCATCTTTTTTACAATAATAATGAAAATTAATTTATAATATTTCAAGAGGTATGAATATGAACACTATAATTGAAATGATAGATGGACTAGAAAACTCAAATGAAATCATCCAAGCAATTAAAATATATCTAAATCAAAATAAAAAATATACAAACGTTACTCTTATTGGACCAGAAAAATTTATGGCCACCATTAAAGATGAAAAAAATGTTAAAACAATCTTCACCGATAAAGAAGAAGATTCGCTTAAGAACGCTTTAAAATTTGTAAATGAAAAAGATTGTAGTTTTATTTTCTTCAGTGATTATCAAAAAGTGATTTCAGCAGCAATTAAAAATAAAGTTGAGTATTTAAATAAAAATAAAGTTCTTTGTGCTATGAATAAATTTACACTTCCAGAGATGGGTCAATTTACTTATTTAGTTAATACTTTAAACACTAACGAAGAAACAAATGATGATTTTAAAGAAATTGTTACGATAACCACGGATTACCTAACTAAACATTCTAAAGGAAAAGCCAAAACTTTTAAGTTCCTTTCTCCATTTACTCAAGATAAGCGAACTGATGAGATTATTAAAGCTTTTAAGGGATCAGACAGCTTTAAAGGAACGATATCCACAAGCGAACTTATTAATCCTAACTGTGATTTTATCTTATCAACTTATGAAAATAATGCGGCTTTTTTAGAGGGATTTAAATTTGCTTTTAAAGTTAGTGATGATTTATATAAAAAAGAAACTAGTTTAAACTTCTTAACCAAACTTGGAAATTCATTAACCAAAAATGCGAGAAAAACAGTTAACTTAAGGTTCGATAAAAAAACAAGATCATATGGAACGATCTTGCTTGGTTTTAAAACTCCATTTGTTTTGGTAAGTAAAGATGCAGACTTAAATCAAGTCTTAGCCGCTTTAAATACCAGTAAATATTAAAAGATTATCAGACCAAAATGAATTAATAAATAGACTAATAGAACTTGAAGAATGGTGAGAACAATTCCACTTATTAGATATAAATGATGGTTTGCTCTTTCAAGATCGCGATATTCACTAAATATTAAAGATAATAGGAGCATTGGCCCACCAAAAAAGATTGCACAAAGAATAACTTCAAAAGGCTTATAACCTTCTTCCTCATTTCTAATTCGTTTTAGATTCGAAATAATCACCATATAATTGGTGAAGATACCTACTAATATTATTAAGACTAATAAATAAAATTTCATAATAGAAAAAGGGAGCATTTGCTCCCTTTTATTATACTTTATTTTTTTCTAATATACTTGACACAATCTAGTGAGACGGCTGCAAGAATAATAATGCCCTTGAAGACGAATTGTAAGTTAGTATCAATACCTAAGAAGTTAAGTGCATAGGTTAAAGCAGTGAAAATAAAGACACCAATAACTGCACCTTTAACCTTACCAATACCACCATTGAATGAAATACCACCAACAACACAAGCTGCGATAGCATCAAGTTCATAACCTTGACCAGTTCCTGCACTTGCGTTAGCACGGAAGGCTTCAAGGAAAGCACCACAACCATAACAGACACCAGCAAGAATAAATATACCGAGTGTGACCCAGAAAACATTAATACCTGAGACACTAGCTGCTTCAGCATTTCCGCCTACTGCATACATATTCTTCCCGAATTTAGTCTTATTCCAAATAAACCATATAACAACAATAACCAGAATCATTGGGATAATAAGTTTAGGGAAGGTAATCGCTGAACCTGGAATATACCAACGACCACCGATTAAATCCTTAATACCACTATCGATGTTACCAGCTGGAGTACCATTAGTTCCATAATAGAGTAAACCATAAATAACAAGTTGAGTACTCAAAGTTGAAATGAATGGATGCATCTTGAATTTAGCAGTAAAGTAACCAGCAATAATTGAGAATAAGGTACAGAAAATAATTGATAAAGTAAGTGCTAAGACTAAACGACCAAACATTGGCATCGAGGTAAAGTTAAGTGGATCGCCACCAAAGAGAACAACGACGTTATCACCATCATGGAGAATAATTGCCGTCGTAACACCACCTAAGGCAACCATACGACCAATACTTAAATCGGTACCTGCAATTAAAATAAGACCAGCGACACCTAAGGCATAGAACATTCTCGTACTACTATTTTCTAAAATATTGAAAATATTTTGAAGTGAGAATAAGTTTCCTTTGCCATCAATTGGTGCATAGATTGAACAGAAAATGAAGAAAGCAAGAATAATAATATAAAGTGCATTATTGAGTAAGAATTTCTTCCAAACAAATTTATAGCCAAAATTCTTAAACTTATATTCTTGTGCTTCAACAAAGCTTGATGAACCATTTCTTAATCGTTTAGTTTCATTATAACGATCATTATAAGCATTATACTTATTATCTTTTACGTGTTGAATTGCACTATTATAATGGTTATTTTCATCATAGACTTGGGATTTATAAGCAAAGTTTTCATTTTTAATTTCGACTTTCTTATCTTCCATTTGCTCTTTGGTTAATTGACCAACAAAGTGACTATTAATATCATCAAGTTTTGCTTTATGCTCTTCAGCAAGTTTAGCAATCGCAACTTTATGATCCTCAACCGCTTTGACTTTATTCGCATTTTCAGTTACGGTAACTTCTGCTTCATGTTTCTTAGAAGTTACATTTACATACGCAACCGCTTCTTTAACGAGAGCATTAATCTTGGCTTTATTTTCAACTTTAACTTTATTAGCTTCCGCAAGTTTTTCTTTATCTTTAGCAACAATTGAATCTTTTGTTGCAACATCCACCATCTTATTATGCTTAATAGATGAAATTTCTTCATTTAATTCCGCAATTTTTAAAACACCATCTTTACGTAATTCAAAAAGTTTAGCTTCATACTCTTTTACTTTTGGATCATCACTAATCGAGAATTCATCTTCTACGATTGGCTTAGTTTCGACGGGTTTATTAGTTTTCTTTTCCATAAAACTACTCCTTATAAATATTTAGCAGACAATCTAAGAAGTTCTTCTTGATTGGTCTTTTTAGTCTCAACAATACCGGCTAGACGATGGTTAGACATAACACCAATTCTATTAGTAATACCTAAGATTTCTGGCATTTCGCTTGAAACAACAATAATTGTTTTTCCTTGCTTTGCCATATTGATAATTAACTGATAGATTTCATACTTGGCACCAACATCAATACCACGAGTAGGTTCATCAAGTAAGAAAACATCTGGATCACGTTCAAGCCATCTCCCAATAACAACCTTTTGTTGGTTGCCACCACTAAGTGCTGAGATCAAATCATCAGAACCCATACATTTAGTATGCATCTTGGCTATCTCTTTTTGAGAAGCATCATACAACAATCCGTTATTCAAAACGCCAAATCTCTTATATTTATCAAGATTTGCAATTGTTGTATTGAATTCAAGATTAGCAACACCAAAAATACCATTAAATTTACGTTCCTCTGTAACAAGCGCAAAGTTATAACTCATTGCTTCTTTAGATGAACTAAATCTAAATTTTCTGCCTTTATAAATAATATTTCCGGTCGAAAGTTGTCTTAAACCAAAAATAGATTCAAGTAATTCACTACGACCTGCACCAACAAGGCCATATAACCCAAAGATTTCACCTTTTTTAACTTCAAAAGTAATATCTTTAAGGAATGGTTCGTACATTGTTGAAAGATTATCAATCTTTAAAATAGGTTCCCCTGGAGTATTATCAACTGGTGGGAAACGATTCGTTAATGATCTACCAACCATTGCCGAAATAAGTTCGTTCATGTTGGTTTCTTTAACTTTCTTGGTGAGAATCATTTGACCATCACGAAGAACGCTAACCTCATCACAAATTTCAAATACTTCATCCATTTTGTGGGAAATATATACAAAAGAAACGCCTTTAGCTCTTAAATCACTAACGATTTTAAATAGCTTTTTTACTTCACGTTCTGTTAATGACGACGTTGGTTCATCAAGAACGATTATTTTCGAATTATATGAAACAGCTTTGGCAATTTCGACCATTTGTCTGGAAGAAACTGACATTTTACGCATAATTTGTTTTGGATCAACATTCATGTTTAGACTAGCAAACAATTGAGTCGCTTGACGATTCATCTTTGTTTCATCAATGATTCCACCTTTAGTTGGGTAACGACCAAGGAACAAATTATCACAAACCGAACGATCAAGACATTGATTTAATTCTTGGTGGACCATTGCAACTCCATTTTCGAGAGCTTCTTTAGGACCAGCGAATGAAACCAATTTCCCTTCTAGGAAAATTTCACCTTCGTCTTTTGAATAGATACCGAAGAGACATTTCATCATTGTGGATTTTCCAGCACCGTTCTCTCCCATAAGACCCATAACGGTCCCTGGACGGACATTTAAATTAATACCGCTAAGAACTTTATTCTTACCAAATGATTTAGAAAGGTTTTTTATCTGTAAAACATATTCCATAATTACTCCTATCTAAAACAAACACCACTACGCCCACAAGAGACGTAGTGGTTTTTAGTTTTTAAAAACGACTAGTACTTTAACTTATCTGTGTAGTTAGCACCACTATTAGTCTTAACCATATTGATGGCGTAGGCATCATAGTTGCTTAAGTTAACGAATTTATCGAGAACAGATGATTCATTTTGACCATCACCTTCGACATATGTAACATCAAGATTCATTAATGGAGCATAAGCTTTTAATGCTGGAACATAGCTGGATGAAAGGAAGTTATCACCAGAGTTATAAATAGTTAATAAGACTTTCTTGCTAGTAGCTTTAGTTTGTTTAATACCGGCATCACGTGTTCCACCTTTATATTGGGTGTAGTTTGCACTAGTGACAGCAGCATTTAAAGCAAGTAAGGCTTTAGTATCGGCTTTATAAACCATTTCAGGAGTAATAATGTTACCATATTGATCAGCAACTTTATTGAATCCTTTTGAATAGACATCACTACCAGTTAAACCATCAAGTAAGTTACGGATAACTTGTAATGTACCAGCGGCTTGAGCATCAACGTTTTGTGAAACGGTTCCACTTAATTTGCCAGTTCCAATTGCTTCGATAGCATCAGCGTTAGCATCATAACCGAAGATTGGAGTACCAGTTGGATAGTTACTAGAAGCTAAACAACCCATTGCCATACCATCGTTATTACTAACAACTAAATCAAGATCTTTAGCATATTTGGTTGCCCAGACACTCATAGCTTCGGTTGCAGCATTGGCGTTCCAAGTTGAACCATCGTTACCAGTCATGGCTTTTCCTTCAAGTTCTTTAACCTTTAAAGTACCATCAGCTAACTTAATTGAACCTTCTTGTGAAACGGTTGGTTCATAGCTATCTTTCCAAGTACCTAAAGCTTCACGAATACCTTTAGTTCTTGCTTTACTATCATTGTGACCAACATCTCCGATGCAAAGGACATAACCTAAGTATCCATCACCATTCTTATCAACATCAGCAACTTTCTTAGCAGCAAAATAATCAGTAATCATTTTACCTTGGACAGCACCACCACCAGCGGCATCAAATCCAACGTAATAAGTCTTATCGTTCCAATTCATACTAGTAGTATCAATAGCACTAGTAGTTGGATCGCTTGGTTGACGGTTAAACCAAATTAATGGTTTATCCTTATTAGCGACAACATTTCCACCACAAGACACGACCATTAAACCAGCAGCAGCTAAGGCAAAGAAAGGAATTATTCTTTTCATATTATAAATGACCTCCTATATAATTCCCTAGTGATAATATCTCAACGATAATTATCAAAAGCATCACTACTATACCTTGAAAGCGCTTTCAATTAAAATAAAAAAATCTCTATTTTTAATGTAAAAATCTCTTTAAGAATGTTTAAATGTCATTATAAACTATACTTTTTCCTTCAATATAAATCTTATTATTGCTAGAGAATTTAAATGGGAAGGAATCGTCGATTTTCGTTCCTTGAACAATGTAATTTGCTAAGGTAATAATGGCTTGAGCTTGTTGAGAAGAATCATTTTTAACTGTGCCATATAATAAATGATCTTTAATTGCCGTAATCGCAACTCCTGTACCATCAACACCAATTACTGGAAATGGTTGTTCACTAACATCAGTCACGTTGTTTTTAAAAATATCTTTTACTAAAAAATAATCGATAGCGCCGAGTGCCATATCATCATTATTAGAGAATAATAATTCCATATTTTCGCCATATGTAGGATAAATTGTGCTCATTGCTTCATAGGCTGTCGTACGATTCCAGTTGCAATATTCAGTCGTTAAAATATCTAAACTATATCCTTTACTTCTAAGACCTTCGATACAATACTTACTACGATTTTCCATATCTTGGTGACCTTGTTCGCCCTTAAGAAGAACAAGTTGAATCTTGTTATCACCATTTTTATCATAAGAAGGATTTAATGAATAAGGTTTTCCAAAAAGATCAGCCGCCATTTCTGCTTGAAGCAATCCTTCAGTTTCAGGATTGCTACCAACATAATAGAAATTTGTTTGATTAGATAAATCACTATCTAGCGGTTCTCGGTTAAAGAAAATAATTGGCAAATTATAACTTTTTGCTTTTTCAATAATTGTCGCATCTGCTAAACGATCAACGGTATTCACAATCAAAACATTATTATTTTTGTTTTCAATTTCTTTTGTTAGTTGAGTGTTTTGTGTTGCTTGTGATTTGTTCGCAAAATAAAAATTATAAGTAAAATTCGCTTGATCTAAACCTGCTTGAAGATAATTTCTTAATTCTTTAATAAAAGTATCGTTTTCATCATAATAGAAAACGCTTGTTGTTTTAGTTTTAACACCACAACTAACTAATATTAAAGATAATATAGGGAAAACGACAAATAAATTATTTTTCTTCATTTTTTAAAGCTCCTTCAACAGGTATGATGATAGTAATTTTTGTTCCACTGTCTAAAATTGATTCTATTTTAAGATCTGCTTTTTCACCATAATAAATACGAATACGTTCATAAACATTCTTTAATCCCACTCCATTATGAATATTTTTATCATGGAATGAATCATAAATTTCTTGGACTTTTTCTGGAAGAATTCCATAACCATTATCAATGACTTCTAATTTTATTAATCCATTTTCTTCATAACCATTAATTAAAATTAAATTCTTGTCACTAGGAGATTCCTTAATTCCATGACCAATTGCGTTTTCAATAATTGGTTGAAGAATTAATTTAATTACATAATATTTATAAAGTTTTTGATCGATATTAAACTTGTACTCAAAACTATCACCAAATCGTAATTTTTGAATTGTTAAATAATACTTTGCATGATCTATTTCACTTTCTAAAGGAATAATATTGTGTCCTTTAGAAACACTGATTCTAAAGAATTTTGAAAGCGCAACAATCATTTCTTCAGCTTCATCATTTTTGCCTTCATCAATCATATAAATAATACTATCGAATGTGTTGTATAAAAAATGGGGGTTAATTTGATTTTGAAGGGCTTTAAGTTCGCTCTTACGTTGCTCATCTTGCTCCTCAATAACTTTATTCATTAATTCTTTAATACGTGCCATCATTTGGTTGAACGAATTTTGTAAATCAATAACTTCTTGACTACCGTGCATAACGAGGTTATCGCTTCCAACAACGTAGTTTAAGCCCTCAACTTTAATCATTTCTTGTTGTAGAGTTCTAATTGGTTTAGTAATTGAGTTACTTACCATCCACATAACAAATGCGAAAATAATCGCAATAGCGGTCGCAAGTAAACTAATTGTGATAATAAAATTACGTAATGTGATAGATAGGCCTTCGTTATTGGTAAAGATAGCAACACGCCATGAAGTTTGTGAAATTGTTGAAACATACAAAATATAGTCAGTGTCAAGTTTCACCGGTTTAATGCCCATAACTAACGACTTAACCAAATTAGTTTCATTATCATTTATTGAACTAGATGAAGTGTAGACAATACCATAATAATTATCATAAATTGAAACGTGTCCGCCATTTCCCAAATCAGTTGAACTAATCAAATTTAAAATTTTACTGAAATCAAAACTGATACGTAAGATAGCATTACTATCTCCTTTATTCGTATTGATGTATTTTGAAAGCGTAAAATAATATGCTCCACCAGTACCATCAACACGCGAGAAGATATTAATTAATGGGTTGCTATATGCTCTTGAAAACCAATCAGCGGTTGTAACACTACTTTGAGGTGGAACATATTTCGTATTACTGGTAAGAAAATCGCCTGTAATCGAATATAAAGAGATATGATTGATCTCTTCCTTAAAGGTCAAAGTATCATCGAAATATTTACGAACCGTCGCTTTACTTGTTACATTATTTAAATCTAGATTATCAACTTCAATTTGAATATTATCACTTACTAAGATTGCACTCTCAAAATAAGTGTTGTAATTACTTAATACTTGTTGAGACATCGTATTAACTTGATTCATTGTCAAAGTTGTTACGTTATTTGAATAAACGAAAAAAGCAACAATGGATAAGGCTATATCAAAAACAATAAAGAGAACTGTCGTTGGGACAATTAATAAAAATCTTGTCGAATGTGTTTTTTTACTTTTTGCGATATTCAATTGGACTTACTCCAAAATATTTTTTAAAACAATGGCTAAAATAGTATGGATCTTCATAACCGACAGATGCCGCAATTGCAATAAGTTTACTATTATTATCAGCCAATAAAACCTTTGCTTTATCCATACGAACATCTGTTAAATATTTAGTAAAACTAGTATTATTCTTCTTTAAAATGGCACTAATATACGAAACACTATAACCTAATTCATTTGCTAAATCTTCTAAAGATAATGTCGATTTTGCATAATTGCTTTCAATATATTGTTTGATTTGGGCAAAAGATGATTCCACGCCACTTAACCTGCTTGCTTCGTTAATCTTAGTAACTTCATTTAACAAAATATCAAAATATTCATAAACTTGTTCACTAGTTTTTAAGGAATAAACTTTTTGAACAATATCTAAGTGAGGCATGTAATCTGCATATAGCTTAGATAAGTTAATACAAGATTTCAAAATAGTATCTAACAAATTATTTAAAATAAAGTAGTAAGATTCACTATATTTCGTACTTGAAATAGTGTTTACTAAGTTATTTATTCTTGTTTTAGCATCATTTTCTTTACCATATAAAATATCGTATGAGATGGCTTTATATTCATTATCATCTATCTTACCTATCGCCTTTATATTGCTATTATGTGTCTCTAAATCATCAAAAAACAAAACAATATTACTACCAACAACAGTTCGATATTCAAGGCATCTTTTTGCGTGTCGATAAAGCTTACGATAACTAATCTCATCACTACTTATTTCGCTTATGCCACAAGAAATACTTACATTACAAGTTTTCTTGATTTTTGCAATTACTTCATTCATCTTCTCAATTAATTCATCTTTATTAAGCTTTTTATTCGAAGTTAACAAAACAACCGTTTGTTCGCTATCTTCAAATGAATAATAATCAACGAATCCTTCAAACTCATCATCAAAATATTTCATAAGATAAATTCTGGTTAATTCAAATTCATCATTACTAATACTATCGATTTCTTGATCAAAATCAAAAATCGTAATTAATTGATATGGATTATCGACTCTTAAACCTTCGCTAATCAACTTATCTTTAAAAGCTATTGGAACATCTTTCATCGTAATTAAACGCATTAAATCATTCCCTTGCAAAATCTTTAAAGAAGATTCAACTTGTCTTTGTAGATTATTTATATTTTTATCAATATTTAATTTCTTATCTAATTCATCTTTTGCTTTCTTTAAAGCTTCATCAAGATCATTATAAGTAATTGGTTTAGAAACATAAGAAATAACTCCTAAATCAATCGCTTGTTTCGCATAATCGAACGAATCATAGCCACTAATGATAATTGATTGAACAAGTGGAAGTGTTTGTTTGGCTTCACGAATTAATTCAATTCCTGAAATATAAGGCATCTTAATATCGGTAATGATTAAATCTGGTTCAAGAGTTACACCGCTTGTTAAAGCATCATAGCCATTTTCATATGACCCAATAACTTCGAACTCATCGTTCTTCTTTTTAAGTAAATTTAAGAGTCTTTCTCTTACACTAGTTTCATCATCGGCGATAATAACTTTATACATATTAATCGTTTCTCTTTAAAGTAATTGAATAAACAAAATAAATTAATGGGAATCCAGCCGCAACAAGGGTTGCTAATAAAGAAAACACATCGCTAGAAATATAAAAAACACTATCGAGTAAACTAAGCGTTCCTGATGATCTCAAAATCGCACTAATTGAAATAATTGCACTATAAATTCCAGCCCCTAAACTAATAAGGCCAAGAACAAACAAAATAATGCTACAAACTTCCATCGTAATTACATAACTTTTATGATAATTTCTCTTCTCTAAATACATAAAAATAAAATAGAGAAAACCACATACCAAACTAATTGGAATAATAAATAGATTAAAGGATAAAGTGGCAATCATCGAACTAAAATCGATAATAAATCCAAATATCAAAGGTAAAACATAGTCAGAAATAATTAAACTTAAGATTGCTACATAAATATAATAAGGGTTATTTTTGCCTTTCATAAAATAACTACAAATAAAAATATAGAAAACAACATTTATAGCGCTATTAACCATAGAATAAAAATCAGTGTTTTTAAAAACAAAAACATCGATCGCAAAAATAATTAACATTAAAAAAGCATAGACTCCGCATAGAACGGAGCCTAAGCCACCTAATTTATCATCATCGAAACGAAGTCTCATGCAAGTTTAGTCTCCGTAATTGTCTTTTGATTGTATTCAGCCTTAATTTCCATATTACAACCACTATTACCAAACCAATCGCCAGCGGTTAAACCATTATAGTAACCATATTTATTAACGTTTAATGTAACACCTGTCGCTTCAAGATATTTTACGCCATTTAATACGACTTCAATATGATCACTCGTTGCAACTTGAGTGACATCTTGACCTTGATTAGTATATTTGAAATTACCAGATGGTAAGCCTTGGAAATGTAATAAATTGATGAATTGGTCATAATATTTATTAATTTCAGTCTTAGTTTGCTCTAAAGTATAAGAATTATTAACTGGCGCATAAGCACTATTGCGGTCAGTTTTACTTTGGGCCCAGAAAACATTATCTTTGATGTAAGCTTGGAAATAAACATCAGAATCTAAATAATCTTTATGACCAGCAACAGCATTATAGTTAACCTCAATTAAGCAATAATAATGATTATTGGTTGGGTCAATATTAACAGCTAAAGAACCACTCATAATGGCTTGGCCATTTTGGGTTTCATTAATTGTTGCGACAATAGGCGAAACATCAGCGTTTGAATAATTTTGCCATTGTTTCATCTTTTCTGTAAATTCTTGCTCAGTATAAACATAACCAACTGAATCTTTGTTGGTATTTTGATTTGTTCCACTATCACTTCCGCCAATATGAGCAATCCCACAACTCGTTAGACACGTTAACAATAAACCAAAAACGAATAATTTGCTCTTTTTCATATAAGTTTCCTCTTTTATTTATTATAAATTATGCCACGAAAGATTACTATAAATTAATTAATTTATTAATTAATTCCACAAAAAAAGCACATTCCAACAAGGAATGTGCCAATTTTAGTAAAGTTTACTTCTTGAATTGATAAGCTTTGAAGGCTTTGAGTCCAATAAATTGAGCTTCATCACCAAGTTCATCTTCAATTCTTAAGAGTTGATTGTATTTAGCGATACGATCAGTTCTTGAAGCACTACCAGTCTTAATTTGACCAGCATTGACGGCAACACTTAAATCAGCAATTGTAGTATCTTCACTTTCGCCTGATCTATGTGAAACCATGCAAGTATAGTTATTAATTTGAGCTAAACGGATGCAATCCATAGTTTCAGTTAAAGTACCAATTTGATTAAGTTTAATTAATACTGAGTTAGCAATACCCTTTTCAATACCTTCTTTTAAGATTGCTGGGTTAGTAACGAATAAATCATCACCAACAAGTTGAATCTTTCCACCTAATCTTTCAGTTAACTTCTTCCAACCATCCCAATCTCTCTCGCCTAAACCATCTTCAAGAGTAATTATTGGATATTTTTCGACCATTTCAGCATACCAGTCAATCATTTCATCACTAGTCTTAATGCCTTGGCCACTTCTCTTTAAATTATATTTACCAGTCTTCTCATCATAGAATTCACTACTAGCAGTATCCATACCCATGAAAATATCTTTTCCTGGAACATAACCAGCAGCTTTAATACCTTCCATAATAAGATCTAATGGTTCGGTATTTCCGAGTTTGCAACTTGGAGCATAACCACCTTCATCACCAACAGTAGTGGTATAGCCTTTGTCTTTTAAGACTTTCTTTAAAGCGTGGAAAACTTCGACACCAGCTTCAAGAGCCTCATGGAATGTATTGAATCCAGCAGGAATAATAAAGAATTCTTGGAAATCAACAGTTGATTCAGCATGTGCACCACCATTAATAACGTTCATCATTGGGCATGGTAAAATCTTAGCATTAATACCACCAAGATAACGATAAAGTGGCATACCAAGTTCATCAGCTTCAGCATGTGCAACGGCTAAAGAAACACCAAGCATCGCATTAGCACCGAGCTTCTTCTTAAATGGAGTACCATCAAGTTTAATCATAGTATTATCAATACCAACTTGGTCTTCAGCAAGCATACCAATAACAGCTGGTCCAATAATATCATTAACATTGCTAACAGCTTTTAAAACGCCTTTTCCACCAAACTTCTTTGGATCACCATCACGAAGTTCGAGAGCTTCTCTTTCACCAGTGGATGCACCACTTGGGACAATTGCTCTACCAACGGCACCACTATCAAGAGTTACTTCAACTTCAACAGTTGGATTACCACGTGAATCAAGGACTTGACGTGCATAGACATCTACAATTTCAGACATATAAATTCTCCTTTAATTAATGTTTTTCGCATCGTTAATATTATAACAAATCTTCCTTTATAATGTATAGCAAATAGCATATTAAATTCGATAGGTTTATAATCGGATTATGGTTTTTAAATTATTTATTCCTAGTCTATTGCATCTCTTGGTAGATTTCTTTTCGATATATTTATTACTTTCTTTTAAACTGGATCAAAATATCGCGTTAATATTAATTGTTTTATATGATTCTCTAGCCTTTATGAGTCAACCATTAATTGGGGCGATTATCGAAAAGAAAAAGAATTTAAATAAAATTATGACTATCAGTTTAATTTTGATTATCGCTTCTTTATTCATTAACGTTTATTATCTTGCTATTCCTTTATGTGCTATTGGAAATGCCTTGTTTCATGTTTCCGCTGGCAAACTAGTCTTAGATAAAAGCCAAAAAAGTGCTCCTTTAGGTGTGTTCATTAGTTTTGGGGCTCTAGGAGTTGGTTTTGCTAGTTTATATGGAACTAAAGAATTATTTACATTGCTATTTCCTATTCTTCTCATTCTTTTATTAGTTAATAGCATAATGGACTATAGCGATATTAATTACACATATAACAAGTTAGAAAATAATCAAAAACTATATATATTCCCCACTATTTTAATAACTTTCGGTGTTATACTTCGAGGATTTTTTGGTTTTTATTGTGATAAATCTTCATTAATTACTTTAAATAATGGCTCATTAATTTCGGTCATAATTGTCTTCTTTGCAAAATTCATTGGTGGATTTTTAATAGATAAAGTAAAAATGCTTCCGGTCATTATTCTTTCAATGATTTTGAGTTTATTTGGTACAATTTTCAGTTATAACTATTATACTTATTTACTTGGAGTTTTTGGTGTTAATTTATTGATGGCCTTAACCCTTGAATTAATACGTCGCTTTTTGCCAAACAATCGCGCTTTTGGTTTTGGACTATTAGCTTCTGGACTCGCTTTTGGTTCATTATGTGGAATGTTTTTAATTAGTAATATGAAGTATAATTATCTAATAAATGTTGTGCTTATTATTCTAAATACATTAACTCTACTTATTGCGCTTTTTTGTTATAAAAAGAAGAAAGGAATCTTATTATGATATTTGATGTAGCTGTGTGGTCTCTTTACTTACCACTCTTTATAATTTTAGGTGTTCTAATCGTATTTATTTTAGGAATTGTTATTGCATTAATCGTTAACAAAAGGCATAAAAAATAATGACGATATTATCTTTTTTTATCAATATCATCTTAACCGTTATTATTGAAACTTCGTTCTTTTATATGTTTGGTTACCGCACTAAAAAATTCATTTTAGTTTGTGTAATTATTAATATCTTAACGAACATTTCTTTAAACTTAATTCTTTATTTTTTCTTTAAAGACAGTTCATATTATTATCTCTACGTATTAATCTTTGAACTGATTGTAATTCTAATTGAGGCCACTTCCTATATGGTTTTTAATAAAAAAGACTATAAATTAATCCCCTTAACAGTCAGTAGTAATGCACTTAGTTTCTTGGTTGGATGCATGTTTTATTACCTAATGTTTTATCTATTTAATATTAATTTTTTCTAATATAATAGTAGAAGGAGAAAATAATGAATATCTTTGATGTAATTGGACCAAGTGGAGAATTCACAACAACTGTTGTTTGGCTTTGGGTTGGCTTTTGTGCTTTAGGATTTTTAGTTGCTGGAATTGCTGGGGCTATTTTACTAATTATGCATGCCAACAAAAAGAAAAAACAAAATCAAGAAAAAGATAGTTCAAAAAAATAACAAAAATGCAAACAGCCTATCAAATCCTTAGCCACAAATCAAAACAATATATTCCAATGTACATTTTCTCGTTGGTCTTGCTTTTGGTTATTACAACAATCGTTTATATCCCTAACTTCACTATTGGAGTTAGTTTTTTATATTTAGGAACTGCAATTCTTTTTACAATCTTATCTTTAATGGATATATATTGGTTTATTAATTACTTGATGACTCCAAAAATTATAATCGAAATCAACGATTCGTCCTTAAAGATTAATCGAAAACATAAGAAGGTAATTATTATTGATTTTAATAATCTCAATCATTCAGAAATTGCTCCTGGTTTCTTATCAGTTTTCATGAATAATATTGGAAATATTCAAATTAAGACTAAAGATAATAAAAAAATAAGGATTGGTTATGTTGAAAACTATACTAAAATTAATGGACAAATTAATAGTATAAAATATATTAAAGATTTAGGAGGAAACGAACATGATGATAGTTAAAAAAGTTGGTGTTAGAATTTTTAATTATGTAATGGCAGTTGCTGAATATTTTTTAAAATGGCGTGAACCACGAGTTTTAAAAAGCTATGGCGAAATGGCTGATGCCTTTATTTTAAGAGATATTGATAGAGTCTTAATTGTTAGTGATCAAAATGTTTATAAATTTGGTTTAACGAAAATTGTGGAAGATGAACTTAAAAAATCAAATATTCAATATAGTATGTTTTTAGATGTAACGCCCAATCCAACATTCAAAAATATCTATGACGGTTTAACTGTTTATAAAAAAGATGGATGCCATGGAATTATTGCAATTGGTGGCGGAAGCGTTATGGATTGCGCAAAAGTTATTGGAATTTTGGCTACGAATGGCAAAACCATAGAGAAATATAAGGGTATTTTTAAGGTACATAAAAATATGCCTACAATGGTTGCTTTCCCAACAACAAGTGGAACTGGTAGTGAAACCACTGTCGCTGCTGTTGTTCGTAACGAAAAAACCGGAGAAAAATTCCCAATTGAGTCTATGCGTGCTGTTCCAAAATTTGCCTTTTTAGAACCACGATTATTATTAAATCTACCTCCTCAAGTTTATGCCACCACTGGTATGGATGCCTTAACCCATGCGGTAGAAGCTTATTTAAATATTGATACTACTCCTAAAACAAAAAAGTATTCTTTAGAAGCAATTAAATTAATTCATGAAAATTTAGTTAAAGGCTATAACGATAAAACTGATTTAGATGCTAAAAGTAAAATGCTTTATGCTTCTTTTTTAGCAGGTAAAGCCTTTACTAGAAGTATGGTTGGTAATGTCCATGCTATTGCCCATGCCCTTGGTGGAAAATATAATTTGCCACATGGTTATTTAAATGCAATTATTCTTCCTCATATTCTCGATTTATATAAATCTAAATCCAAGAAAAAACTAAGTCATTTAGCTATTCTAATCGGCGTAGGGAAAAGTGAAAATAAGGCAATAGATAATGCCACCTTATTTATCGATTACATCAAAAGTTTAAATAAAACTTTTAATCTACCAGTCAAAATAAAAGAGATTAAAGAAGAAGATATTGAGGCTTTAGCGAAAGCTAGTTATAAAGAAGCGGTCCCATTATATCCATGTCCAGTCTTATTTGATTTAAATGAATTTAAGAAGATTTATAAATCTTTAAAGGAGTAATTTTATGGATAAAGAATTATCGGAAGGCACATTGTTAGATAAATATGGAAATCTAAAAGAATGTGGTTTTAGCTATTCACTTATTCGTGAATATAATCGAAAAGATATCAAAGGTGATAAAACCCGAATTAAAGAGTGGGATTATTATTACTTTATTGAAGGCGATTATGGTATTGCTTTAACGGTCGATGATAATTCTTATATGTCGCTTGTTAGTGTTTCTTTTTTAGATTTTAAACTTAAAAGATATATCACTAAATCGAAAATAAAACCTTTTTCATTCGGTAAAGTTAATCTTCCAAATTCAAGTGTTAAAGGTGATATTGTCTATGTTGGAAAAGACTTCTCTTTTAAATTTTTAAACGATGGAACCGAACGACATTTAATTTGCACTTTTAAAAATTTCACCAAGTATAGTGACTTCGAATGCGATCTAACCGTAACACAAACCAATCCAAATTCAATGGTAATCGCCACTCCATTTAGAAAGAATCATCACTTCTATTACAATCAAAAAATAAATTGTTTAGTAGCAACTGGCTGGTTTACGATTGGGGAAGAAAAACATGAATTCAAACATGCAATTGGTGGTTTAGATTGGGGAAGAGGCGTTTGGACTTATAAAAATACTTGGTATTGGTCAAGTTTATCAATCGAAGATAAGGACGGCTATAAGGGCTTTAATTTAGGATATGGCTTTGGAGACACTAGTGCCGCTAGTGAAAATATGGTCTTCTTAAATAAAGAAGCTTATAAATTAAATGATGTTCAATTTTTAATTCCTCGTGATGAAAAGGGAAATTATAAGTATTTAGAAAACTGGAAAATAGTTAGTGATTCTGGTGATATTAATCTTACATTTACTCCCCTTCTTGATCGTGAAGATAATACTAATTTGTTGATTTTAGCCTCTATTCAAAATCAAGTGTTTGGATATTTTGATGGCGAAATTAAATATAAACGTAAAACAATTAAATTTAATCATGCCCTAGGTTTTGCGGAGCGCGTAACAAATAAATGGTAAATAAAAAGACATCACACGATGTCTTTTTTTAAGCGAGCTTTAGTTAATTAAGCTTTGTAAATAAACTCTTAACTAATTCTCGATTCTTTTTTGAAGTATGGCCATTAATAAAATCATAAAAACCTTTTATCTCTTCATCTGTAATTTTATCGCAACCCATCATCATTAACTGTCTAAAAGGCGTTTGGTAAAGTTGTATTAGATACTCAGGATTATCTTTTAAGTTCTTCCCAACTTCATGTTTCAAAACAGCCCCAATGATGGTGTGACTAATAGTATTAAAACAGCTATCTTCGTTAAATGGAGGGAACCATTTCGCATTTTTATTAGTTAATTTTTCACCGATTAAAATCGAAAATTCTTTCTTCGAAATTGAATTAACTTTTCCACTATAATAACCACCTAATTGACCTTTATTATATGGAGACTCAACTTTATCTTCACTAGGAATGTTAATTACTCCAGTTAAAGCTGAATTTAAACTATCTCCACCAACATATATGGTATAATCGCCACCTGATAAGATCCATTTCTTTTCTTTGACGTTATAATACTTCAAATTATCTAATGGAATCTTTACACGCAAGACTTTTTCTTCACGAACATTAAACTCATTTTTAATGAAATCTTTTAACTCTTTTTTAGCTCTAAAAACGCCATCCGATGGAGAACCTACATAGATTTCACTCACTTCTTTAGCTTTATATAAGCCATAATTTTTAACACTAAAAGAGACAATTAATTCTTTGCTTGATAAAGTTAAACTTAGATTACGGTAAATAAATTTTGAATAACTTAATCCATAACCAAATGGATATAAAACCTTCTTATCAAAGGTATCATAGTAACGATACCCAACAAAAATTGAATCGCGATATTCGCTTGTTTTTGTTCCACCTGGAAAATACTTGTAAGAAGGAACATCTTTATATTTTAATGGGAAGGTTTCAGCAAGTCTTCCGCTTGGAATAATTGCCCCATAAAGAACGTCTTTTAAAGCTTCACTATAAGCTTCTCCTCCTAGATACGCTTCTAGTATTGCACTAACTTTATTAGCGAATGGAAGTTCATAAGGTGCCCCATTAATCAAAACAACAATGATATCTTTATTTAATTTAGTTAGATAATTAATTAATTTCAATTGGTTGCTAGGTAGTTTAAGATTCTTGCGGTCGTAACCTTCGGATTCCACAATCTCTTTTGGCCCAATAAAAATAACAACTTTATCTGCTTTTAATGCTTTCTCTTTAACTGCTAATAAGTCTTCTTTTATCAATTTATTTAATTCTAATTTATAGCCGGTCGTGTAGTCGATTTTGGCATTTTCTTTTAATTCATCCAATAAATTAATTAGTTTACGAGGAGTAGCATGACTTGATCCACCGCCCTCAAATTTATCTTTAAAAAGAAAATCACCAACAAATAGGACTTTTTCATTTTCCTTCAATGGTAAAACTTCGTTTTCATTACGTAACAATACCATTCCATCGCCAGCAATCTCTTTTGCTAGTTCATGATGCTTATCATAGTCCGCTTTAAATCCACTATTCTTATTTTTTTGACATTCTTCAATAAACTTAGCTAATTCATAAACTCGTTCATTAACGATGGATTCTTTAATCAAACCGGTTTTAACCGCATTTTCTAAAATCTTTGCGTTTCTCGTTCCGCTCGTTGGCATTTCTAAATTTAAACCAGCTTCCGTTGCGTTAACTACATGACCTAAACCACGCCAATCACTAATAAAAACACCTTTATATCCCCAATCTTTTCTTGCAACATCGTCAAGTAACCATTTATTATCGCTACTAAAAACACCATTAATTTTATTGTAACTTGTCATTATTGTTTTTGGTTGTGCTAACTCAGTAGCAAGTTCAAAAGGCTTTAAGTATATTTCTCTTAATGCTCTTTCATCAATTATTTCGTTAATTAAATTACGATAATTTTCTTGGTTATTGGCTGCAAAATGTTTTAAACTAGCTGCCACTTTGTTGCTTTGTAAACCATTAATATAATTGGCTGCAATAAAGCCGGCTAAATATGGATCTTCGCTTAAATATTCAAAATTACGACCACATAATGGATTCCTTTTAATGTTTATTCCAGGACCAAGAAGAATAGAAACATCCTTATCTTTGGCTTCTTCGCCTAGTGCTTTTCCATATTTATAAGCGATCTCTTTATCCCAAGTTGACCCAAGCAAAACATTACAAGGAAAAACAGTAGCAGGTTCAGTTTTTGCTTCAATAACCATGCTGTCCGTTTCACATTTTCTTACACCATTAGGGCCATCTGTCATCATAATTGGTTCAAGATTAACTTCTTCAAGTTTACGAGTGTGCCAATTATCGCTTCCGCTTAAAAATAGACATTTCTTCTCTAAACTAATCTTACTAATTTTTGCATGATCCATAACTATCCCTCTTTAACATTTATATATTATATTTAATTAGTAAATTAATAAATAAAAAAGGAAGATTGGAATTCAATCTTTCTTTGTAGTTGATATATACGGAGGTCGTATATAACTATTTAATTATGTGGTCCTGGATTATTTCCACCACCAGGTTGACCATTACCACCAGGTTGTCCTTCATTTTGTCCATTTGTTGCAGTGACATTAGAATAAACAAGGACAGATTGCTTCCAACTAGTTTTAAGCGTTCCATCAACATAGAGATTATAGGTTCCATTTAAGACCAAATCACTACTTGAGAAAGTTAAACAAGAAGCGCTCTTACTAGCAGTATATGTTCCAATTACATTATCATTACTATCTGTAATTTTTATGACATTCCCTTTGGTAATTGCGACACTCAAAGTTGCACTATATTGACTACTGTTATTTTTTGCTAGTTCAAGCATTTCGCTAGTACCAGCTGCGATAATTGTTCCGCCATTAATAACATAACCACCATTGGTGTCAATAGCACTATTTGCCCCACTACTTGGCCCTTCAACAACAATATTTCCCTTATTAAATTGGGCAGCACCATTGCTATCAATACCATCACCATCTGCATAAACATAAATTTGGCTACCATTAAAATACATTTGGCAAGCACTATCATAGGCCATATCATCGGTGATAGTTGAATGTTTATTACTCGCGTTAATTCCATCGTCCGTCGCTACAATATTAGCGGTTCCACCATTAAAGGTCATATTAGCCGCTTCTAAACCTTCATAACAAGTGGTGATATCTATTGTTCCATCATTAAATTCAAATAAAGCATCGGCATGCATTCCATCATCTCCGGCTTGAATCTTAAACTCTCCACCATTCACAATCATCATATTGTTAGCATTAAAGGCGTCATCTACGGCATCAATTGTGAACGTTCCACTTTCTACAATAATCGAAGAATATCCATCGACCATCGATTCGGTCCAATCATAACCAGTTTTAACCGCTTTACAACTGTTTAGCTGTGCTTCTCCATCTTCATAAACAATATTTCCATTATCATCATATTCATAATCTTTTTCATAAGAGGCACGATTTTTTAGTCCACCATAAGTTGTAATACTATAAGTTCCACCATCAAATAAAACATTATTTTCAACCTGAATTCCATCATACTTCGAATCGATGGTTAAATTAACATCTTTAAATTTTGCATTATACAAGGTTCCGTCATAAACGTCAGTCTCGCTTGGTTCATCGGTTTTTACACCATCACCATTCGTGCTCGTTGCCTTAATTGTTCCACCAAGGAAATAAATATTATCATCACCTTTAATTGCGTGATCATAAGCATTAACGGTTACATTACCCGCTAGAATTGATAAATCCCCTTTAACTCTAATGCCTTGATGATAGTTAGAAACTACGTTTAAAGTGCCATCACCATTAAAAGTAATACTTCGTTTACTATAGAAAGTCGCATTATTATCAAAAGTCCCATCATCAGCTTCATCTCCACTTGTATAAGTTTCTAAATTAGCATCTATTAATTTATTTTCAGTACCACTAACAAGTGTAACAACACTTGGATTAGTGTGACTACTATCCTTCTTAAATATTATTGGCGAACCAGTTAATGAGGTTATATCAACATTATTTAAAAATAAATGGGCATAAATATTCTTCTTAATAACGATTGATCCGTTTGATAAAGTTCCACTAATTACATAAGCGCCATCACTAGAAATGGTAACCACGTTATCGCTTACTGAGTAACCTGTTCCACTATTGGTTTTATTATCACTCAATTCGATTTTAATAGCCGTAGTTGGTATATCAACAATCTTTTCTTCATCAGTTAAGGTTGTATCCGTTTCTTTAATTACAGTTGTTTCTTCATTACTAGAATCGATTTCATCAGGAATATCTTCGCTATCAGAAGTATCTGAATTCGTATTATTTGATAGATTACTTGAAGAAGTTGAAGAACCACCGCATGCGGTAAGCATAGCCACTATTGATAAGGTTAATAGACCAAATAGTCCTTTAGTTTTTCGATTTCTTTTTTTCATATAAAGTATTCTCCTTATAGCCTTATGTTAAAACCGATTTCTTAAAAGAACCTTGAAAATAATGGATTTTTTACTTTTTAGTTTTCAATACCTTTATAATATAGGTATGAAATTACTAATGATTGAAGACAAAGTTTCTTTAACGGATGCTGTTGCTGAGTATTTTAAACGTGAACAAATCTCTATTACTGTTAAAAACGATGGAGAAAGTGGCTATTTAGAAGCCTTAAGCGGAACTTATGATGTCATCATTTTAGATATAATGCTACCCAAAAAAGATGGGTGGAGTATTTTAACGGATTTAAGAAAAGAACATATTAATACCCCGGTTTTAATGCTTAGTGCTTTAGGGGAAATTGATGATAAAATCAAGGGTTTAAATTTAGGTGCCGATGATTATTTAGCAAAACCTTTTGCTATTCGTGAATTGGATGCAAGAGTTAAAGCTTTATCTAGAAGAAAAGAAGAAATCAAAGTTAATAACAAAACAGTTTTTGATATTACCTTAAACCGTGATACTCATGAGTTAAGTTGTAAAGAAAACCGAATTGTCCTTGGAACCAAAGAGTTTGAAATATTAGATTTACTAATGGAAAAATTTCCAAATCAAGTCAGCAAAGAATTTTTAACCGTAAAAATTTGGGGTTATGATAGCGACACTTTATATAATAATGCTGAGGTATATATCTCTTTTTTAAGAAGAAAATTGAAAGCAATGCATAGTAAAGTCGAGATATCTTCCATACGTTCTTTAGGATACAAATTAGAATATGAAAACGATAAGTAAAGATCAAAAGCTAATAAATAAAACAAGACGAAAAATAATTATAATGACCACTTCTATTGTGGGTATCCTTTTTCTCGTTTTAGAAGTTTCCTATTCAACCTACTTATTAGTAAACGAGAATAATGAAACCAATCGAGAACTCGATAACTTAATTGAAAGAAATTCTTCAAACGAAGTTATTGGTAATTCAAATGGTAATAAAGATCCGTTTGATCATCAAAGAGGTTTTGCAATTAAGGTGGATTCCTCAAAAAATATCACCTATTTAATGGGGAACGAAGTTTACGCAAATTTTGTAACCACAAATCTTGACACTTTATATGATTCAGTTAGTGGAAATATTAACTATGTTTATTATCGCGGCGCAGATTATACCAGCTATAAATTAATTGTTGGAATCGACCGTTCACTTGAAAGAGCGACGATTTCAAACACCATATTATCAACTAGTATGGCTTTCTTAGGTGGAACTATTTTAGTCCTCATAATCTCGATATTCTTAAGTAGAATGATTTTAAAGCCAATACAAACAGCTCAAAGAAATCAAAAAGAATTTATTAGTAATGCAAGTCACGAATTAAAAACTCCATTAACCATAATTGATGCTAACGCCTCTATATTAAAAAATGGTAATGAAAACAACAAATGGGTTAATAATATTCTTTTAGAAACAAAGAATATGAATAATTTAATTATTGATATGATTAGTCTTGCGAAGATTGAAGAAAAAGAGTCCATTATTGAAGACTTTGATTTAACTGATGCAATTAATAATATTGCTCTAGCTTTTGATGCAGTTTGCTTTGAAAATAATATCGAATATGTTACTAAAATTGATGATAATATTCATCTTAATGGTAATAAAAAAGACGTTGAAAAAATCACCAAAATCTTAATCGATAACGCCGTTAAATATGTTGATCAAAAGGGAATTATTAATGTCACTTTATTGAAGGATAAAACTGGCACATATCTATCAGTTTACAATTCTGGTTGCACCGTTAAAGATGATGAAAGAAATAAAATCTTTAATCGTTTTTATCGCGATGAAGTTTCACGAGATGGCGAAACAAAAGAAGGATCAGGTTTGGGACTTGCCATTTTAAAAGAGATTTGCGATAAATATAATTATTCAATTATTTTAGATAGCAAAGAAAAAACTTTCTTTAAAATAACGATTAAATTTTAATTATTTTTTTGAACTATCAATCTCACCAATTAAACGATTTAAACTCTTCTTATATTCAATCTCACTATTTGGATTAAAGAAAACATCACAAGGAATAACAGAAGCAAATATAAAGCCTTGTACATAATCAACCCTACTATCTAAGGCAACTTTTAATTGTTCTTTAGTTTCAATTCCTTCAAGGATTGAAACTATTTTTAAATCTCGACTTAGATTTGCAATACCTTTAATAATTTTAGCGGAACGCTCATTATCTTTAAATTGATTCGTTAAAAAAGAACGATCAATCTTAATCATATCAACATCTAGATCTTTTAATAAATCAAGAGAGGTATATCCATCACCAAAATCATCAATTAAAATCTTGAGACCTAAAGAATGGAATAAACTAATTGCTTTATTGATATGTCTTAAACCAGTAAACATTGCTCGTTCACTAATCTCGATTGCTATCGAATTCGCTAGGACTTTATGTTTTGTAAAAATCTCACGAATATGGGTTTCATATTCTGGATCGACCATCGTTTTAATTGATTGATTAACCGCTACTAAAATATTTGAATCACCCTTGACGTGTTTTTCAACAACATTAAGGACTTCATTAAACATATAGTAATCAAAGTTTGTAATTAAATTTGTTCTTTCTAAATATGGAATAAAATTGCTTGGATAAATTAAACCATATTCCTTCGAATTCCAACGAACAAGACATTCTCCCTTATATCCTCCGTTATTAAGAGCAATTTCGGGTTGAATATAAACTAAAAATTCTTTCTTTTGTAAGGCTTTCTTCAGGATTTCTTCGATTTCATTCAAAGATAAACCACTAAAAATATCGTTACTATTCGATACACCTTTTGGCACAAAATTACTTGCATTTATCGTTTCAAACTCTTCATTGACTTTGCCTTCATTATAAATTGTAAAAGCCGTACCAGGAACGCATTTACTACGATATAAAGAATCATCAGCATACTTTAAAAGTAAATCAAAGTCTGTGCTATGTAATGGAAAATAAGAAACACCCATTGATACATCAATTTGCTTTAAACCGATACTTTGGAAAGAGATGGTTTTGATGGCAATTTCAATTTCTTTAAGATATTGATAGATGACTTTATAATCTTTCATATCATAAAAATAGATAACAAATTCATCCCCACCCATACGGCCAACAAAAGCTTTTTTATCAAGACAATAGTCTTTTAAAACACTACTTAACTTAATTAAAACAACATCACCATTTGTATGTCCATATTTATCATTTATACCTTTAAAATTATCAATATCCATAAAGGTAAGAACACCTTTAGAAGCTGGATTAGCCATTTTTTCTTTAACATTTTTAATAAAATAACTGCGACGATAAGCTCCCGTCAAAGTATCTAACCTTGCTGCTTTAATTAAAGCTGCTTGATCGCCTTCCTGCTCAGTAAAATCAGCTGCATAACCAACTATATATTTTTGGCCTTTAAAAATATTTGGAAAAAATGAAAATAATATGCATTTATTGGTTTTCGTACTTAATTTAGAGACAAAAATATTGGTTTTTGAGAGTTTATCATAATCAAATTCGATATCTTCTGGATTAACAAAAAATGCTCTAAATTCTTCTATTGTTAAGTTTTCTTTGCTTATTCCAAGGAGTTTGCTTAGTCGATAATTTAGATGGACAGTTTCCGTATTTAAATTGTAATAAATAAGAAATTTAAAAGCATGTTCTTCGATTGGCTTATAAAGTCTTCTTAAAGGGTTTGCGATAAAAGATAAAATTAAATAGCCAGCTGATAATACAAAAATAATCGCCGCAGTGATAATTAATCCTAATAATAACCCCCTATTATCTTCAATAGATTTGATAGGCAAAACAAAAAATAGAATTGATACAAGGAGTACCATGAAAAGCGAAACTACTGTCAAAATCCGACAAGAGTATTTCAAAATTTTCTTAAATCTAGTCTTGTTCACTCTTTTATTATATCAGTTTCCAAAATTTTAGGCATTTTTTAACTTTATTTAATAAGTAATAAAACATCATCAAGTTTATCTATATAGTGATCAGCGACAACATTATCACTTGTTTGTCTCGTAGCGACACTATTAAATCCACCAGCATTAGCTGCTAAAATTCCGCTATCAGCATCTTCAACCACCAAAGCATCAACTGGATTAATCTTTAATAAGCGAGCGCAAAGCATAAAACATTCTGGATCTGGTTTTGGATTATGGAACATTGTTCCATCAACAATAACATCAAAAAATTTACGAATACCAAGTTTATCGATCACGATTTGAGCATGTTTTGATCCACTTCCAATTGCCAATTTAACACCACTTTGTTTTATAGATTTTAAAATTTCAATTGTATTAGGAAATAAATCATTTGGAGTCACATTAAGCGCTAAAGCGGCATAATTCTTACTTTCTTCATCACAAATTTTGTTAAAATCTTCTTCATTTAAACGTGCTTTGTTATGATCCAAAATTATCTTCAAACATTCTTCACGAGAAACGCCGCGTAAAAGGTTATTTAAATCTTTATCAAAGTTAAGGTGATGACTTTCACTTATTCGTTTCCATGATAAATAATGCAAACTATCGGTTTTTGCTAAAACACCATCAAAATCAAATATAACTGCTTTTACCATTGAATCACCTTCCGCAATTCTATGAATTGCTGAGATATTATATCAAATTAAAAGAATAATAGATAATTTATTGAAAAAACTCCAAAAAACCGCTAAAAACGACAAAAAATTGAATTTTGATGAATGTTTTTTTAATGAATATCATTTTTTGAGTACATAACGATTTATTATCAATAAAATAGGAATTTTTTAGGAATCCTTACAATATTATTATTATGAAAGTATCAAAAGCACAAGGACTTCTCTATATGTATGATTTGTTATGTAAGAACAAAGAATTTACGAGAGAAGAGATAATGGAAAAATTGGATATCCCTCCACTTACTTTTCACCGTTATGTACAAGAATTGAAAGCTTTTTTAGCTAACTTCATGGATTGTGAAATCTTATATTATTCTCGAACAGATGGAAAATATAAATTAGTTGAACGATAAGATAACTTATCTTTTGTCTAGATTAACACTATAATATAAACATGAAAAATAGTGTTAAACCTATTAACATAGTTGAATATACAAGAACACATCTTAATCCAATTACAATTGAAGAATATAACGAAGTCGATTATGCCATATTAGCAAAATTCGTTTATTTTAATTTTGAAATTTATATTAATGATTTAAATAAAGACTCTTTATATATCAAGGATTTATATGATTTTTCAAAGTTCGATGCTTTTTTAAAAAGACCAAACTATAAAAAAGAAGATCTTACTCTTTTGACCTATATGTGCGGAAGTCCTAGATTTAGAAATATTAAAATTAAGAATTATGTTCATAATAACGATAAAAATAATTTAGAGCAGTTTGCTGCCATAACCTTTATTTTAGAAAATAATGATGAAGTCATTGCTTTTAGAGGGACTGATGCCACAATTACCGGATGGAACGAAGACTTTAATATGGCTATTGAAACCCCGGTTCCTGCTCAAAAGGATGCAGAAAACTATCTTAATAAATATGGTTTAGAAACCAAAAAAGACTTATATATTATTGGGCATTCTAAAGGCGGAAATCTCGCTTTATATAGTTTATTAACTGCTAATGATGATATTTATCGAAAAATAAAGAAGGTTTATTCACTTGATGGTCCAGGTCTAGAACCAAAATATTTTAAAGAATTTAATCACGCTAAACTAAAAGACCTCTATTGCAAGATAATTCCAAACGAATCAATTATTGGAATGATTTTTGATACTGATGAATATTGTGAAATTATTAAAAGTAATCGCACTCTTTTACTCCAACATAACCTCTATACTTGGCAAGTTGTTGGCCATAAATTTGTGCATGTAGATTCTTTAAATGACTCAGTAAAAAGCTTTGATATATCATTTAATAATTGGGTTAAAGAATGTAACGAAAATGAACGAAAATTAATTATTGAAATGATTTTCACCATCATTAAACGAGGCAAAGCAACTAGCGCCGATATTATTAATAACAAACAAAATCACTATAACATTAGTAAGATGATTGGCGAATATCGTTTGATGGCTAAAAACAAAAAAGATGAGTTTAAAGATTTAGCTTTACGTTTGATTAAGAAAATATTTTCAACCGATGATGATTAATCTTGGTAATATTTAGCTTGTGCTGACCACATCATATAATATTTTCCTTTGATATCTTTCAATAATTCTTGATGTGTACCTTCTTGAATTATTTTTCCATTTTCAAAAACAATGATTTCATCACAAAAACGACAACTGGACATACGGTGACTAATAAAAATAGAGGTTTTATCCTTAACAAGATTAGCAAACTTTTCATAGATTTCAGCCTCGCTTTTTGGATCAAGTGCACTTGTAGGTTCATCTAAAATTACAATTGGAGAATCCTTATATAGGGCTCGCGCAATTGCAATCTTTTGTGCTTCTCCTCCACTTATTTCAACACCCGTTTCTTCGTTTTTATTATAAATAATTGTCTCTGACTTATCTTTAAGATTATTAACTCGATCTAAAATACCTGCCTTCTCTAAAGAACTATTAACTTTCTCTTCATCAATATCGATATCGGATGAAGCAACATTCTCTTTAATTGAAAAAGAGAATAATTTAAAATCTTGGAAAACAATTGAAAACAAATCATAACAAGCATTTCTTGAATATTCGTTAAGTGGAATATTATTAATTAAGATAGTTCCACTTGTTGGGTTATAAAAATGACATAATAGTTTAATTAAAGTGGTTTTGCCAGCGCCGTTTTCACCAACGATTGCTAGTTTCTCACCAGGTTTAATTTTTAAATTGATGTGCGATAAAATCTCTTGATCTTGATGAGGATAAGCAAAAGAAACATCTTTGAATTCTATATATAATGGCTTCTTTTTATCAATCTCTGCTTTTCCATATCCAATTAATGGTTTGATATTTAAATATTTAAAATATTCATTTAAATAGTTGGCTGTTAAATTAAGTGCTACGATTGACGAAACAATTGACGTTATGCTTTGTGCAAATAAAGTTACTGAACCAACTAAACTAATAACGCTACCAATTGAATTAATTCCATACCAAGCTCTTAGACCTATAAAAGAGTAGCAATAAAACATCAAAATAAAGTTCATTATGGCTAAAGTGTTCGTAATAAAAATATTAGTAGTAACAAATTTATACCATCCCTTATTTACCGACCATTTTGAGTTCATTAAGTTACTAATAATCATTTTTTGCATTCGATAAATTCGAATATCTTTACCATAAATATAGTTAGAACATAAATCATAGAAATAGCCAAACTTTCGATTAACATCCATATTATCAACCATTACTTTATATGAAATTTTATTCGATATAACACTTAAAAATAAACCAATCATTAAGGAAATAAAAATAACTAGAAAAATCGTCAGTGCACTATAAGGGTTATTTAAGAAAAGAAATAAATTATCGGTAGAAGTTGATTCAATTGAAGTAAATAAACTCGACAACAAAATTAAACTATAAACAATTCCACTTAGATTCCCAATAATATTGCCAAGCATACCTGCGCATTGAGTAATATCGCCACTACCATTACTACCAGATCTAGCAAGTTCAAGCATTTTCATCGTCTCATTATCTTCAATTTGCTCATAATCTAAACTAAAAGTTTTTTCTGAAATTCTTTTATTAACGAGTTGAGAGGTCTTCCCACTTAAACACATTTTAATATTATCTAAAAACTTATAGAGTAAACCACATAATAGATTTAATAAAATCATTGCTAAAACAACCCTAAATAAGTATTCTTTCGCAGCTCCATTTACTAAACCATCCAAAATCAAATATCCACAATATATTGAGATATATGGTATGAAATTGAATAATAAACTATTAAAAATAGATAAATAAAAGAAAGATTTATTGGTGTGATAAAGAACTTTTAATACATTTAAAACACGAATCAATGGATTCACTTTTTTATCACTCATAATGTGTCGTTCTCCCCTTTATTTTCTTTATAATATTTTGCTTGAATATCAAACATTTCTTTATAAAGTTTATTATTTTTGATTAATTCTTGATGTGTTCCAACTTCTTCAATTACACCATCTTTTAAGAAAATAATTTGATCGCAAAACTTAGTGCTAGCTAATCTATGTGAAATAAAAATAGAAGTATTATCTTTTGTAAAATCTAAGTATTGTTTATACATTTTTTCCTCACTTAAAGGATCAAGCGCACTTGTAGGCTCATCAAGAATCAATAATTTTCCATCTTTATATAACGCTCTCGCGAGCATTAATTTTTGCGTTTCACCACCACTTAATCTAATTCCACTTAAATCAAAAGTTTCAGTTATAAAAGTGTTTTCTTTATCTTTTAAAGATTCTACTTTTTCCTTTAAACCGGCCTTTTCTAAAGCATTCCACATCTTCTTTTCATCAAAAGAATGGTTCGTACTACAGGCAATATTCTCTTTTATTGTGAGAGCTAGTGGATTAACATCTTGGAAAACTGCGCTGATTAAATCCATATAATCATCGATATTAAATTCTTCAATTCGATGTCCATTAATTAAGATGTTCCCTGATGTTGGAAGATATAATCCACATAGAAGTTTAATTAAAGTAGTTTTCCCAGCGCCATTATTTCCAACAATGGCAATCTTTTCTTTGGGAGCAATCTCAAAATTAATATCTTTTAAAACATCTTTATCGCTATTAGGATATCTAAAATAAACGTGATCAAATTTTATATCTAATGGATATGAAAGAGACTTAATATCAATTCCTTTATCATGGTTCATCTTATCTTCGACCGATAAAGCATGGCGGTAATCATTCATTAATACATTTGCAACTCTAAGTTCGTTATATGAATCAGTAAATTCGTTACTCCATGAAGAAAAACCTGCCACAATTCCAATCAAAAACGTAAAGGTTGTTACATCAATAGTTCTATTAATAACTAAAGTAATTAAAATGAAATAAGCCACAGCATCCCTAATAAATTCATAAAGAGAATTACTCGCGCCAATAAAGAAGTTTAAACGATAATAACCTTTATCTAACTTAATATTTTTCTCAATTAATTTATCATATACTCTCAAAAACCAGTTTTCTAAACGGTATATTCTTATATCTTTTGCATTATCTAGTCCAGTCGTATCGGTCGAAATTACTCTTAATTGAGTATTCAATTTCTCGTATTCATCTTGGTGTTTTGCCCGATATTTATATATCCAAACCCCAAGAAGCAAACTAGTTCCAATCATAAAAAATAAAACAATTAAAATATATGGAACATAAATGGAAACTAAAACCCCATAGACAATCATTCCCATAAGATCAATGATAACTTTTGGTGTCTCTTTACTTATTCTTTCAAATCCTATCCAATTACTATCAAGTGCTAAAAATCCTTTTTTAACAATTTCTTGCTTATCACGTGGTTCGATATTTAAGTAATCCGTACTAATTTCTTTTTCACTTAGCCTAATCCATGGAATGCTACAACGAGTAAAAGTCGAATCCCATTTATATGTTTCTGAAGTCGTAAATTTAATTACTTGAGAAAGTAATGCTATTAAAATAATTAGGCCAATATATAGAAGATATTTAGAAATTTCGAGATGATTTGTTAAAGCATAAACCACTACCGTTGACACAAGTGTCAATGATAAAGGTGCGATAATTGAAAACAAAATACTCAATATAAAATTAACAATTGTTCGTTTACTATAACGAGCTAAATCTTTATAAACATAGAGAATATTACTAAAGATTGAAAAACTTTTCATGACAATAATTATAACTTAGAGAATAAAAAAATAAGTAAACTTTATTTGGTAATAATGCAAATATAGTTTACTTTTGATATAAAAATAGGAAAAATCAATTATTTATCGTTTTTTAAACAATAATTATGGTATAGAGTTGCTAAACTCGAATTTAAATATACATTTTCGATAACACAATTCTCATCATCGTTTTTTAAGAAGATTGGAGCAAAATTCCAGATTGCTTTAATTCCAACTTTAATTAATTTATCCAATACAAATTTTGCTTCTTTATAAGGAACACAAATGATAGCCATCTCACAATTAAGTTTTGGAAGAATTTTTTCTAAATCGTCAAATTCATAAACTGGTACACCTTCAACATTTGTACCAACTAATTTCGTAAAATGCTCAAAACCAGCAACAATTTTAAAACCAATTTTTCCAAGTTCTTTATACCTAATTAAAGAGGTTCCTAAACTACCAACACCAATAATAATCATATTTTTAGTAGTATCATAACCTAAAAAATTGGATATCTTATTAATTAATTCATCAACTTTAAGTAAACTTTGAGTTGATCCAAAACTAAATTCAATTGTCTCAAGATCTTGATTTACTTCTTCTTGGGAAAGACCGCAATCAGTTGCAATTTCTAATACGCTTAACTTTTTCGTCCCGCTTTCTAAAACGTTCCTTAAATAATTAAGGTAGATTGGAAAACGCCATGCTTGTTTCGCGGTAACTAGTCGTTCCTTATTCATATACTTTCTTTAATTATAAAGCTATTTTATTAAAAAGAAATCTATAAACGTTAAAGTTATCATCTGTAAATAAGTCAAACAAGACATTCAATTTCGATTTAGTTTCTTTTAAGTATTTCGAAACAGTTTCTAAAGCAATCATAGAAGCTTCTTTAATTGGAAACCCGAATACACCAGTGGAAATGCTACAAAATACGATATTCGATAAGTGCATTTTGTCAGCCATTTTTAAGCAACTTAAATATGAATTTTTTAAATCTAAACGATCTTTATCCGTTACACTTTGCTTAACTTCTGGACCGCAGGTATGAAATACATACCTAGCAGGTAAATTATATCCCTTCGTAACTTTACAACTTCCATTAGGTTCATCACGATTTTGCTTAGTCATTATTTCTAATAAGTCACGTCGAATTTCTAAACCACCAAAAGAGTGAATTGCATTATCAATACAATAATGAAGAGGAACAAAGCAACCTAACATTTTACTATTTGCAGCATTAACAATCGCATCACATTTAATTAAAGTTATATCACCTTTATATATAGCAACTTGTTTACCATTCAAAATATCCTTAATATCAATAACGGTTTTCTTAGATAATAAATCTAAAAGATATTCATCCTGCTTTTTATAAAATTCAGCACTTAAAGAATAAGGCATTGTTATATTCATATATGCCCTTATCAAGAGATTGATTTTATTGTCTTCAAAAACAAAATTCTTTAAGGCATTGTGGTTATACTCTTTTAAATAACTTAATACATATTCTTCATTCATAAGGATATTTTACAACAAAATTGCAGATTTATTTTAAAACATCAATTGCAGAAGTAATTGTCTTTTCTAACGCTTCTTTTCCGTATTTATCAACTTCTGATTTGTCTCGCATTTCATGCGTTAAACAGCAAGGTCCACCAATGCATCCATTGGTACAGGCCATGCCTTCTAAAAAATTAAAATCTGCATTTCCACTATTTAGTTTATCAAGCATAAGCTTACAATTTTCTAATCCATCGGCATGAACGCCTTTAACTTCAAAATTGATATTTTGTTCTTTCAAAGCTTCAACGACCGCATCTGATAAACCACCACAACGGGCAAAAATTCGCCCAAAATAGGATGCATTATTTAGTTTTGATTCCTTAAGTTGAGCCATATCAATATCACGGGCATCAATCAAAGCCTGTAATTCTTCAAAAGTTAAAACGCTATCAACATAAGGTTTTACAGTATCTAAATTAATTTCTTCTTTTTTAGAAATGCATGGTCCAATAAAGACAATTTTGGCAGTTGGATCACTTTCTTTTATATATTTAGAAATTCTTGCCATTGGTGAAAGATTGCTAGAAATATACTTAACAAGATTTGGATAATACTTCTTTATATATGTTACAAATGATGGACAGCATGAAGAAAGTAAAAATTTCTTTTCGCTTAATTCTTTAGCTTCATCATAAGCGGTCATATCAGCGCCAAGAGCTGCTTCAACTATACTATGAAAACCAAGATTTTTTAAAGCAGTTATAACTTGCCCCAAAGTAACATATTTAAATTGAGAAGATATAGAGGGTGCAACAACCGCATAAACATTATATTTTTTACTAAAATCGCTATCCTTTAAAAAACCAATAACCTCGGTAATAGAAGACGCATCCATAATAGCTCCCCAAGGACATTGATAAACACAAGCCCCACATTGAATACATTTTGAATCATCAATTTTGGCTGCATAATCTTCGCCCATCGAAATAGCTTTAACTTTACATGCACTTTCACATGGTCGCTTAAAATTCAAAATTGCCCCATATTGGCAAGCCTTTGCACACATTCCACAATTTACACATTTTGTTTTATCAATAATTGCTTGGTGTGTTTTAATATCAAATGTAATCGCTTTTTTAAAACACGCTTTTTCGCATCTATGAGCAATACAACCACGACAATTTTCGGTAACTTTATATCCGCCAAGAGGACATTCATCACAAGCAATATTTAAAACTTGAACAACATTTTTATTATTCTTTGTTCCAGAAGTCGCGAGTTTCATACGTTTTAAAACAATTGCACGCTCTTTATAAATACAACAACGCATAGTTGGTTTTGGTCCTGGAACTACAATATCGGGGATATCATAAAAATCATCTTTCAAGGTGTCGCTAAAAGAAGCTTTTGCAATTTCTTTAAGAACTTTATACTTTAATTCTTGTACATTTGTATCAAATTTTGGCATATAACGGCCTCCTTTTAGAAATAACTGACTTTAATCTTTTTTCCCATCGTTTTTAATACTTTACTCAATTCCTCAATAAGTTGCATCTTAATTTTGTAGTTTATTGATAAATTTTCTTTTTGATGGGCTGGATTCATTGCACAACCGACATAGAAATTTATATCGGTGGCTTCTTCAAATAATAATTTAGCAATTTGACTGGCTCCATCTTGCTTATAACACCAATCAAAATAACTTTCATTTCTACCAAGATTATTTTTTGCATAATCTAAGACTTTATTGATTGTAATAACCCCTTCCGTTACTAAATCAACCCCTTTAATATGGCTAATTGGTGGAATTAGTTTATCAACATAATCATCATCAACAACAAGTGGAGTTTTTAAATATTTCGCAACAATATTGCTGGTGGTTCCTCCACAAACAATGTGTTTTCCTTCTTTAGAAAAGAATAAACTTAACATCTCTTTATCATCATTTGGATTACTAGCGGGCCCAATCATTAAATTAACCATTTGTCTCTTTCGTATTCGTGCTACAAGACAAGTCGTATCATCACCAGGTTTACGATCATATAGAAGATCGCAATGTTCAATCAATTCAGTTGCTAAAGCTTTGCTACTATAATCTTTGCTATATAAACTAGTTAAATAATCAATAATTTGTGGTCTTTCCCAACCAAAATTCATTGATTGTCCAATTCCAGCATGAATCGTTCCATCACTTAACAAAATAAAAGTATCATAAAGCAAACAATTCGTTTTTATGTGATAAATTTTCTTACCACCAATAATCATTTCGGTCGTGTTTAATTTATATTCTTTGCCATCTCTTAACATTATTGGTTCAGGATTATCGTAGTTATAAATTTCCGCTTGGTTGTTATTCGAAATCTTTAAAATCGTAAAAGTCGAATAGGCAATACCTCTCACCTTACAAATTGGCAAAGTTTCCACGATAGTTTCCACGCACTCTTCAAGTGGAATATTATTTGCCATCATCGTTGAAATTAATTTGCTTGTTAAAGTTGATAAAATATTTGCTTTAACACCACTTCCTAATCCATCAGCAAGAACCGCGATATATGTATTATCATTATCACAAGTCACCACTTCATAATGATCGCCACAAAGCTCTTCATTAACGTGGTTAATACTTAATGCACCGATTTCTGTAACTAAATTATTTACCATCTTTAAAAGTATCCTTTAAACTTGTTAAAGCAACTTTAGTTTCAGCAGCAGTTTCACCAAGCAAAGAAGCAATTTCTTGGACACTACGCATATTTTTAGCGATTACTTTATCGGCAATCTCCATTGATTTTTTCATCAATTCTTCTTTATTTTGTTCTTCCAATTCTTTTTCAGTAATATCTCTCATAATTGAAATAACAATGTGAAATTTTTCATCATAAACAATCGTCTCTTCAACATATTTATTGTATTCAGTAAGGTATTCTTTTTCTCCACGTATCGTGGATAAACCACAGAGCGTTTTACTATATAATTCTGGTTCTAAAATAGTAGTTACATTCTTCCCAACAACGATTGAACTATTGTCGATTCCAATAATTTTGCAGAAAGCTTTATTCATTAATTGAATATCTAAATTTTCATTCAAAACCATAATTCCGTTTGGGGTATTATTGACAATATTGTCACTGAAAGATAAAGCCTTTTCCATTAAATATGGAAGGCACATTTCTTTAACTGCCTTGCCTTCCAAAATAGCAACTGCTTTAGCACGACATGTGTCATAACCACAACAGCCACAATTTAATTCTTTATTTTTTGTTGTTTTTCCCATTTCTTTTAAGCATTCTTCGATATCACTTTCGCTTTGTTCGGCTTTTAAAATAGGAATCGTATTATAGTCTTTTTGAATATCTTTATATTTATAATTGGTAACATCAAAATCTTCTTTGCCAGCTGCTTTATGGATATTTAAATATCCACTTACAATTGCTCTACGATCATTATCAATCGCTGGACCATTAATACAGCTTCCGCTACAAGCTGACATTTCAATAAAACACTTATGGATTTTTCCTTCCATAATATTTTTTAAAGCTGGCAAAACATTTTCCATTCCATCAATAGCAAGATATTCATAACTATCTTCTTTGCAATCCATTGAATTCAATATTCCACCAGTTGTAGGAAATAATCGAGCCTTAGATTTTAAAATTTTAGTTGGTTCTTTTTCTTCTTTAATTTCAATATTGCTTTCTTTTAACCATTTAGAAAGTTCGATGAAAGTTAAGGCTGCATCAACATAATTGCTGTTTTTATCAGCTTCATCTTTTTTAGCAATACATGGTCCAATAAAAACAACATAAGCATCTTTAATACGAGTCTTAATATCTTTACCATGGGCCACCATTGGGGACATCGTATCAGCAAGACATGGCAATAAAGATGGATAATGTTTTTGAATCAATAAATTAATTGAGTGACAACATGATGAAATAATGATATCTCGTGAATCATTTGATAGCATTTCATCATAGGCTTTTTTAACAATTGTTGCGCCAATCGCCGTTTCTTCAACATCATAAAAACCAAGTTTTTTTAAAGCGACTCTCATTGTATCAATTGAAGCATTTTTATAATTTAAAATAAAAGAAGGAGCAAGTGAAACAATCACTTTCTTCTTGCTTAATATCATCTCTTTTACACGAGAAAGATCATCTCTAATAACCTTAATTCCTTGTGGACATGCAAGATAGCAACGTCCACAAAGAATACATTCTTCATGAATAATTGAAGCTTGATTATTATTGAATGAAATTGATTTGGTTGGGCAATTTCTTATACATTTATAACAACTTTTACAATTGTTCTTTTCACTAATTAAGCAATAGTCCATACCTACCTCATTTCTATTTAACGCGGTCTATAACGTACTTCTTAAATACCTCGTTAAAATTATTATTATTAATTCCAGTAACAATCTCATCATCAAATTTAGCATTCACCCCACAGCAACTACAATGACTAAGGCAGAAAGTAGCTTTTAAAGTAACTTTATCTTCAAGCTTATTTTCTTTAATTGCTTCTTTCATTAAATTGATAATATCGTGACTTCCGTTTAAGTGACACGAACTACCAACACAAACCAAAATAGTCATAATTATTTAGTTCCTTCATATGCTTTTTCAAGCATAACTTCCATATCAGTAACGATAGGAACTCGTGGGTTAGCTGGGGAACATTGGTCTTCATAAGCAAGAACAGCCATATCGTGAATCTTCGCATCCCAATCTTCCTTTTTAATTCCCATCTCTTTAAAGCTAGTTCCTAAACCAATACTCTTTGCAAGATTAGTTACAGCTTCACTTAAGGAAGCAACACCTTCTTCAGGAGTAGCGGCTTTTAAACCTAAAAGTTTAGCAATATCTTGGTATTTTCTATCTGCACAATATTCATTATATTTTGGCCAAACACTTAATTTAGTTGGAACTTCGCCATTATAACGAATGACATATGGTAATAAAACACTACAAGTATATCCGTGAACTGTATGGAATTCAGCACCAACTTTATGAGCAAGTGAGTGAGTCATTCCTAAGAATGCGTTGGCAAAAGCCATACCGGCAATTGTTGCTGCATTGTGCATCTTTTCACGTGCTTCCAAATCATGTGGTCCATCTTTAACAGCACGTGGTAAATATTCAAAAACCATTTTAATTGCTTGTAAAGCTAATCCATCAGTAAAATCACTAGCTAAACATGAAACATAAGCTTCAATTGCGTGGGTTAAAACATCCATACCAGTCATCGCCGTTGATTTTGCAGGAATATTCGTGGTAAATTCTGGATCAATAATAGCAATTGATGGAGTAAGACTATAATCAGCTAATGGATACTTTTTATTATTTGCTTTATCACTAATAACAGCAAATGGAGAGACTTCACTACCTGTACCACTAGTGGTTGGAATACAAATTAATTTAGATTTACGACCAAGTTCAGGATACTTAAAAGCACGTTTACGAATATCCATAAATTTTTGTTTAATATCATCAAAGTTAACTTCTGGATGCTCGTAGAACAACCACATACCTTTAGCAGCATCCATACAACTTCCGCCACCTAAAGCAATAATTGTATCAGGTTGGAAAGTGTTCATTAATTCAAGACCTCGACGAACCGTTGTAATATCTGGATCTGGTTCGACTTCCGCGAAGAGTTGAATCTTAACAGGTTCTCTTCTTAAATTAAGTTGTTCAGTAATCTTATTTAAGAAACCAAACTCAACCATACTACGATCGGTAACAATAAAGACTTTCCCTACACTTTTACAGCTTTGTAAATATTCGATTGAATTACGTTCAAAATATATCTTTTGAGGGACCTTAAACCATTGCATATTATTTCTCCTTTTACCAACTTTTTTGATATTTAATAAGTTAACAGCACTAACGTTACCACCAATTGAGTTATGACCATATGAGCCACAACCTAAGGTAAGAGATGGTAAGAATGAGTTATAAACGTTACCAATACCACCAAAAGTAGAAGGACTGTTCCAAACAATACGTAAGGCTTTGCAGTTTTCACCAAAAGCATCGGCCATCTTTTGCTCCTTACAATGAATAGCTGCTGTGTGGCCTAAACCATAGAATTCAAGCATCTCTTCGCACTTCTTGAATCCTTCTTTATCATCCTCAACTTTATAATACGCTAAAACAGGTGAAAGTTTTTCTCGTGACATAATCTCATCTTCACCAACTATTTTACATTTAACCGCAATAATTACTGTATCGCTTGGAATTTCAAAACCACTATTCTTTGCAATATTTACTGGAGACATGCCGGCCACAATAGGATTCAATTTAGCTTTGGCATGATCTTTATCGCTACTAGTATAGCCAAACATAAACTTTTCAAGTTTGGCTTTTTCTTCATCATTAGCAAAATAGACTTTAAATCGTTTAAATAACTTAGTGGCTTCATCATAAACATCTTTATCAATAAAGACTGCTGATTCGCTTGCACAAATCATGCCATTATCGAATGATTTAGAAATTACTACATCATTAACGGCTTGTTCAACGTTAGCACTCTTATTAATATAACAAGGAACATTGCCAGCACCAACTCCCATCGCTGGTTTTCCACAACTGTAAGCCGCACGAACCATTGCGTTTCCACCAGTTGCTAAAATCGTTGCAACTCCTGGATGATTCATTAATAAATTGGTTGCCTCAAGACTTGGATGTTCAATCCATTGAATACAATCTTTTGGAGCTCCCGCCGCAACCGCTGCATCACGCATAACAATTGCCGCCGCCTTACTACATTCTTGCGCATTTGGGTGGAAAGCAAAAATAATTGGATTACGAGTTTTTAAACAAATTAAAGACTTAAAAATTACGGTTGAAGTTGGGTTGGTGACTGGGGTTATTCCACAAATCACACCAACTGGATCTGCAATTTCAGTAATACCAGTAACTGGATCACTATTGATAACCCCAACCGTCTTTAAATGACGCATATTATTAACAACATATTCACAAGCAAATAAGTTCTTAGTTGCTTTATCTTCAAAGATACCACGTTTGGTTTCTTTAATTGCAAGTTCGGCTAATTTACCATGGTTATCAAGTCCAGCTACACTACATTTAGCAACAATATAGTCGATTTGTTCTTGGTTTAAATTTAAAAATTCATTTAAAGCAACACTCGCTTTATTCACTAATTCATTAACTTCATCTTGAGCACTAACGGTGCTTTCAACAACTTTCTTTTCTTCCATAAAATTCTCCTATTTAGATTCCTTTTCTTTAAGTTTATGAGATAAAACAGCTAGGCTCGAAGCAAGATTCACATTTTCAACCACAATCTCAGCAGGTACTTCTAAGTGGATTGGGGCAAAATTCCAAATGGCTTTAATTCCAATCTTTATTAATTCATCCGCCATCTTTTGGGCCTCATCAAGTGGAACCGTAAGAATGGCAATTTGTACATTTAGACGAGGAATTAAATTCTCCATCTTATCAAGGGAATAAATCTTCTTGTTATTAATAATCGTTCCTACTACATTTGGATTATTATCAAATCCCGCAAGAATATTTAAACCTAAGTCACTAAATCCTTTATAGTTTAAGAGGGCTCCTCCTAAATGACCAACACCAATGATAACGGCATCATTTACATCGTTATAACCTAAGAAAGTCTCAATATCATTAATTAAATCGAGGACGACTCTACCCGATTTAGGTTTACCATCACTAGAAGCCACAACTTGTAGATCTTTTCTAACTTGCTCTTCATTTAAATCAAGATTCTTGGCGATTAATGGAGCACTAGTCTGAGTTTCTCCATTATCTCTAATTGATTTTAAATAGCGCAAGTATACCGGATAACGGTTCAATTGATTAATAGTTACTGTTTTTAGCTTCTCCATAATTTCTCCAATCAGTATTTTTTTACTCTTTTATTATAGCATTCATATATTGTAATTCAATATTTTTTTACTGATATATTTAATAATAAACATATTTGTAAATAATATTTAA
>Ga0183101_1000552_pt1 | contig 51069 bp, 77 predicted proteins | sample Biomet3_FD_127790 | JGI IMG/M metagenome (GOLD analysis project Ga0183101, IMG submission 127790) | Microbial communities from bioreactor (seeded with sewage sludge) at LBNL, California, USA - Biofuel metagenome 3 | ecosystem: Engineered > Bioreactor > Anaerobic > Unclassified ... | reverse complement strand
TTTCTCCCCTTAATAATTATTTTATAATTATAGTATAAAGTTTTGAACTTTTTTATTAAATATTATTGATGTTTGATGTGGTTTGATAATCCTTTTCATAATATCTTCATTGACTATTGTCATTTGAAAAGATGTTAAATATGGTTTAATATATTAACTAAGGGAGTAGTTATGGAGGGGATAGTATGCTAAATTTACTTATAGAAAACCACTTAAAGAAAGTGATTGAAGATTTTGACGATGTAGCTATTTTATTTAGTGGTGGAATGGATAGTTTATCAATTATGTTATCATGTTTAAGGTTGGGTATAAAACCTACATTATACACTTTTTACTTGAAGAGCTATGTATCGGATGATATAAAGTTTAGTAGAAAAGTTAGTAAGATATATAATCTAAAACTTATAGAAATAGCGATTGATGATAGTAGTATAAATGTTCTTATATCTGATGTGGAAAATATAATAAAAGAGTTCAATGTATTTAAGAAGACGCAAGTTCAATGTATTTATCCATTTAAATACATAGCACCTGAAATAAAAGAAAAATATGTCCTGACTGGTCTTTGTGCAGATGATTTATATGGAAGTGCGAAGTCTATGGCTATGAAAAAAGATGATATTAAAACATTCAATGAATTAAGAGATAGGAAAATGAGTGATGAACACGCTTCCTCTTATATAGAAATAAAGAAGCTAATAGAGGGGTATGATAAAATATTTATTGCTCCGTATAAAGATAGTGCAGAAATAGTGACTTATTTTAGAATATTAAGTTATAGACAAATGAACAGTCCTAAAAAGAAAATGCCTACATATCTGTCATATAAAGATGAAATAGATAAGCATGGTTTATATAGAATTAATTCAAACCTGCAATGTTGCTCAAAAGTTCGGGAATTACATGCAAAATTATTATCAACTTATTTGAACAATAGAAACCTAAAAGAGACTACAGGAATATATAATGATATGTATAAAAAAATACATAAATAAATAATTTATAAGACAGTAAAAATCTGCATAAATAAATTCTAAACATCATAGATATACCTATGATGTTTTTTTAATTAAACAATTAACTGAAAATACTGGAATAACTGTATATTTGTCAATAAATGTGCTAATACTTAAAAATAGAAATTTATTAAGAAAAGGGTGTGTTGTATATTGGAAAATACAATAAAAGTTGATAGCAGAGAATTACAAAAGAAAGCAGAGCAAGCGATTAAGTCTTTGTTAAAAGAGAGGAAAAAGTTAGACAATGATGAAATACTTGCAATGGCAGGTATTGATATTGATATTATAAAAGAAACCTCTTTATACACAGAATTAGTTGAGCAGATAAGAAACATAAAAAACAAGGCATTATTCAAGGAAATTGAAAAAGAAATTAAAGCCATGAGTAAAAAGGGTGAAAAGGTAGACCATGATGTTATTTTAAATACATTAGGGGTTAGTGCGGAACATACTCCTGAAACAATTCCTCTTTATGCTCATATTACAGATATTATTAAAAACCTAAAGACTGACAATATAGATACTAAGAACACAGCTAATAATAAGGGTAAGAACCAGGAAAACAAGAAGGTGTCTGCAAGGAATAATAAAAAGACTAAGAAGATACAGGGCAATAGCTCGGCAGAAACCAAAAATGAAAATATTGGAGAGAAGAAGCAGGAAGATATGGTTATAGCTTCCGAAAATAGTTCAGTAGAAGTAAATAAAGACAATTCATCTAAGGAAATTATAGAGCAAAATAATATAGAAATCCTTGAAGAAGACGTTATTTTAGAACAAAGTAGTTCAAATGTTTATGGATTGAATGTAAAAGGTATAGTAACTATGATAAAACAACAGAGGGTTGCCTTGAACCTTTATAGTGACAACAATGACGTTCAAAGGAATGAGGTATGGGATAACAATAAGAAGTCATTATTGATAGATACTATACTTAGTGATGATGTGGAAGTGCCTACATTAATTTTTGTAAAGAAGGGCGACATATATATGGTTGCTGATGGTAAGCAAAGACTTATATCTATTACCTCATTTGTTAATGATGGATTTAAGTTAAGTAAAGCTACTAAGAAGGTTGGTGATATTGAGATAGCCAATCTAAAGTTTAGTCAATTACCAGAGGAGCTACAGGACAAAATATTAAACAGTAAGATAACTTTCCAAGAAATAGAGTATAAATCTGATGAACAGGTAGCGGAGATATTTGTAAGGCTTAACTCAGGTGAAAAGTTAAAGCCTGTGGAGATATGGAGAGCTTCATTAGGAAATAAGTTACCGTTTGTTCAAAAGGTAGCAAAGCATAGATGTTTCAAATACTTTAACTTTACAAGGTCACAAGTTATTCGTTTTTATGATGTGGAAACAGCTCTTGATTTAATTATGGAGGAGTTAGTACCAGGTTCAGACCATAATAAGAAAACAAAAGAGAACTTTGTTGCGTCTAATAGCAAGTACGCTGATTTTGTAGATGACTTCAAGAATTCAATAGAAACTAAATTGGACTACTTTGCTGATACATTCGAGGGGAAAGATAAGGAAACAGTTAAAATTGTTACAACATCAGCAAATAAAATAATAGTTTATAGAGTTATTGATGTAGCAATAAATTCTGGTATTTCCGCTCAGGAATTTTATACCTTCCTTGAAGGATACTTTACCAATAAGAAAAATTCATATGATAGGATCGCAGGAAAAACATCTACTTCCAATAAGTCATCATTGGAGAAGAGATATAAACACTTGCTAAATGAATTGAAGAAGTATATTAAGAACATTAAAACTTCTCAGGAAAATATAAATAACAGTGGAGAAACAGCATAAAAGTATAAAGCAAAGGCACATAACATTAGTATTATGTGTCTTTTTTATTTAAATATTATTAATAATTCCAAGCGTATGCAATGTATAGAGTTTACAACACAACATCATATAGTCATTTATTTATTCAAGGTATTGGAAATGATAGTGATTGATTATTTAGACTTATTAGATACATTTTAACCTGTAACGGGTTCAGACTGATTAAAGTGGGAAGATATAGAAGAGCTTCTTTAGAAATAGAAAAAGCGTGTAAATTTAATCGTAAATCTACATGCTTCTTTATCTTAAATATTTAATGCAAAAATAAAAACTTGAAATAGTATACTACGGTTCTCAGGTGAAGCTTACGGGAACTCTCATACAGATGTTCATTCATTACTTTAAAACACTACTCAATACAATGGCTTCACTCATTATATTTTTTATTATGTAACAAACTATCTCAATATGGAATACAAACTATCCAAGTTATGGAATAATAATATCATATCCCGATGAATAAATCAATAGAAAAACATGAAAATATATAAAATAAAATTAGATTATTATATAGAGAGTTGTTAGACAATAAGACCGATTTTCAAGGGGTTTGGTCGCATATTATATATAAAAACAAAAGATAAGAGGTGCAATTTATGTCAAACCACTCTGGAAGTTATATGTTAAACGAGGTTTTACGAAAAGCAAAAGAAATGGGTGTCTTAGAACAGATCGGCAAAGAAAAAACTATTGAGTTTACCTTAGCTTTAGTTGAAATCGGAGGTAGCTATGATTGTAATGACGGAGAGATACTTGATGGTATTTCAGAAGAATTAGGTATCTGTTATTATTGCATGAAGCCAAGCGATGACCTTAAACATGGATTATGTAAAGATTGTCGAGATAATGACGAAGAATAGTCAGGTTAATACCTGGCTTTTTTTTATTTGGGTTATGTTAAAAAATAATGCTGATTGTTTATTAGTATTTTAGATATAATATAAAAACCAATAAACAAAGGGATTTTATTTATTAAAATTTAATTTTTAAGTACATTATATGTAGAAAGGGTGGAAGATGATGTTTGAATATCATTTTGAAAAAAGTCAAGAAAGATACAAAAAAGTGAGTATTGAGGAGGCATTTCAAGCACTTCATAATGGGAAGATTATAAGAAATAGAAAAAGAAATTGTTTCTTTGAATATTTTCAGTTAATTAAATGTAAAAAATACAGAAACAGTGATGAAACATATACAAGAATACAAAGATGGTATGGATATAATGAAGAAGCAAAAACGGGTATACAGGTATTTGATTTTAGTACAAGTTTCTTTAATGTAAAACACATACTTGGGATTAAATGGTATGTTAAAATTGATTAATTTAATTGTAAGTGTTATAAAGGAGGTAATTGTAGATGTCTTTAAAATTAGAGCATGAAAAATTATCAAAAGAAATTGAATTTGTTGGTTGTAATAAACAAGGTTGTAATTATTGCAATATGGAAGATAAATGCAAAAGGTTACAATTTTTAGAGAAATACTGCAAAAAACAAATACAATAAATACACAATACTTAAAAAGGTATTTTAACAAAAAATGAATTAAAAAAGGAGGGATAATTATGAATATTGATAACATAATTGAAAAATTACAAGCGGTTAGGGATAAACATGGAAGTATAGAATGTGTGACAGAAACACAGGACTTCTTCGGTAAAACAATAGGTTCTACAATAGAGACAGTAAAAGTAGTAGAGTTTTTAGGGGAGAAGGCTGTAAAACTTGATTGGAGGACTTAATTAGCTATAAGTGATATATAAAAAAGGTGAAGTATATAAAAATGAAAAGAGGTATGAAATTATGGAAATTATAAAAAAGGTTATTGCAAAATTAGAAGAGGGTTGTGAATTATGGATACCAACCCAAAAGTCATGTGATGATAAATGGGTATCTTATTCAGATAAACATTATTGGCTAAACAAACAAAATTGTTATTCGGATACATGTAATTGTGTGTCCCATGACAAGTATATAAAAGAGGAAATAACGTTTGAAGAGGCTTTGGAATATCTAAAGCTAATTGTAACAGCGGAAGAAGATAACCAAGCTAAGGAAGAACAAAATGAGAAGTTTTGGAAGAATTTAAAGGAATTTTACGATAGTTGCAAGTAAATCTTACTGAGATAATAGACCCAGATGAAAATATGCACAAAGATATAGAAAAATATATATAAGGTTGAGGAGCAGTACCATTTAGGTACTGTTTTTTTTTGTAAAAACCAAAGTATATATTGACTACAGTCAATGAAGAGAGTATACTGTGTTTTATAGTTGATAATTATTGCACGATATGCAGATTGGACGAAGAAAAAGGAGAGGTTTACAATGAAAGATGTTTTATTAAATATAGGCTCTATAGTAATTATTAATGATGATACTGATTTTGATACTTATATAATTGTTGGAAAAAGAGTTATAAATTTTAATTCGATGAAGGCTTGGGATTATTATTCTGTACCATATCCAGATGGACTGAAAAAAGATAAATCTGGAAATGATGAAACTGGATATTATTTCAATCATAGCGATATTAATAAAATAATTTACGAGAGTGATACTGTAATTCATCAATAATTTAATACACAATACTACAAAAGTATGAGGGGAAAGACATTCATAAGAGTGTCCTCTCCTTTTTTTTAGTGAATTTCAACACTGTCATAAAAGATATAACTTTCTTTGTATATATTATTGACTGTAGTCAATGAATATGGTAAATTATATTATATAGGAAATATTACAGAAAGAAGCAGGTGATTGATATGGGAAGAGATACAGTATACAAATCAGTAGATGATTTCACAATGAGTATGTTACTAACACCAGTATTTAATTGGGCATATGAAAATGATTTAACTTTATATAGAAATTTAGATAAACACTTTGACGCATTTAAGAGTAGAAGTATGTGGAGTTGTGAAGAAGACCAAATGAGGTCAATATTAAAGAATACAGAATTCAACCCTCTTGATTTTCTTACAAGAGCTGTAAATAAAGCAGACTATAACGATACATTAAGGTTTAGATGGACATTCACTTATGACAGGTCTGTAAATAAGGGTGAGGCTGATTATGAGTGGAAGTATGGAAACATGAAAGAACACCCTTATACAGCATTAATTCCGCTTATAGATGAACGTATGAAGTATTTAAAGGATAATAACCTTGATGACTGGCATAAGTCAGAAGACCATGATAAACATGACCATTTTAGGTATTGGATAAATAACTTTTTAACAGAAGATAAACTCTTTTCTATGAGATTATTTGTTGAGAATGATACAAAGGCTCTTGATACCCTATATATAGGAACTAATCAATATCAAGAATTTAATGAAATATTGAAATATATATTAGAAAACAATATTTGTCCTGACCCACATCACAAGGAACTAATTGTTTCTGACTTTGCAAACCCAGATATTTATAATCCAAGGAAAATAAATTCCTCTGGACAGTTCGGAGGCTTCTGGTATTTAGTCTATTTGACAAGCACAGAGCTTAGAGAAGTTTATAAGACTAAGATAAAGAAGAATAGGTTGTCTGAGCGTGACAAGGCTGTATGGGCTTATATTAATGCTCATAAACATGAAGATTACCCAACGAAGTTCTACGTATTCATTACATAATAATATTGTTATTGTCAAAAGCATTTGTGCTTATTATATAGGAGTTTTAAGACCGTCTTATTTTATCCAAGATAGGACGGTTTTATTATAATCGGTAAACAGGAAAAAAAGTATAAACAAAAGATAAGGAGTGGTATGTTTGATAAGTTCAGCACTATCGAAATTAATATATTCAACAAAGATAATAAATAAAGAAAAACTAAAGGTGGAAGAGCCTTGTATATATATTGCAAATCACACAAGTTTACTTGACCCATTTTTACTATATGCTCATTTACCAGACAATGTTGTTTTTGTAGCTAATACAGGTATAGCTAAGAAGTATGCTTGGGCTATGAAAGGTAAAGAAGTAATAACAGTAGACCCTATGAACCCATACTCAATAAGAGACATGATAAGAGTTGTTAAATCAGGAAAATCTATTGCGATATTCCCCGAAGGAAGGATCACAGTAACGAATTCTCTTATGAAGATATATTCAGGAGTTGCCTTTATAGCAATGAGAACAGGTGCAAAGTTATTACCTATTGCTATTAATGGAGCTGAAAAAGCTAAAGGGTTAACTTATCTTGATGGAAAGATACCTACTAAATTGTGTCCAGATGTATCCCTTTATGTTGGCGAACCTTTCAATATTGATAAGGTAGAAGGAATAAGTATATCAAAACAAAAGGACATGGGTTCTCATATAATCTATCGAAAATTACAAGAACTAATTTTAGAAAGTAGAATGATAAAATCAGTCAATTTGGTTGAAGAATTAAGAAAAAGAGTGCAAGAAGCACCCGATATGACTATTTTAGAGGATATGTCGAGTAAATTAACAATGAAAGAATTATGGAATAAAGTAGTTGCTCTATCGTACATGCTAAAGTCAAAGATAAAGGAAGATAGAGTGGGTATATTATTACCTACAAGTATAGCGAATGTATCAACATTATTTGCTGTCTTATACAATGGGAAAAGCCCTGCTATGCTTAATGTTTCTATGGACGTAAAAACTCAAATGTCATGTTTAAGTACAGGAGACATAAAGAGTATTGTAACATCAAAAGTATTTATTGAAAAAGCAAAGCTTAAACCATTAATAGAGGCTTGTAAAGACATAATAAACTTTATCTATTTAGAAGATGTAGCGGAAGAAATAAATACTGGAACTAAAATCAATGTACTTTTAAATAGAAATAAAGAAGTAACATCACCTACTAATGATATAATACTGTTTACTTCTGGTTCAGAAGGAACTCCAAAGGGCGTATTGCTTACTCACGAAAATATATATGCCAATGTTCAACAGGCAAGGCTTATGATTGATTTTACAAGCAAGGATACAATTATACATGCTTTACCTATGTTCCATAGTTTCGGCATGATACTATCCTTTGTAAGCACGTTATGTCATGTTCCTGCTGTATTAGTACCTTCTCCACTCTTATATAGAGTAATACCTGAAATTACATATGATAAAAAGGGTACTATCTTATTCGGTACATCAACATTCTTACAGAACTATGGCAAATATGCTCACCCTTATGATTTCAATTTCCTTAGATATGTATTCTGTGGTGGTGAGAAATTACAAGACCATGTTTATGACTTATGGATAGAGAAGTTTGGAATAAGAATATGTGAAGGGTACGGTCTAACTGAAACCGCTCCTATATTATCTATTCAAAGCAAGCTTCTATTCAAGAAAGGCTCTGTGGGATGTTTTGTACCAGGAGTTAAGTATGAATTAGAGAAAGTAGAAGGAATAGACGAAGGTGGTAAGTTAAAGATACAAGCTCCTAACCTTATGAAAGGATACCTAATATCAGAAAAAGGCTTTGTAAAGACACCAGAATGGTTCGATACGGGAGACATTGTAACTATTGATGAAAAAGGTTTTGTAACTATCCAAGGACGTTCAAAACAATTTGTAAAGATAGGTGGAGAGATGGTTAGCCTTTCATTAGTAGAAGACAATGTAAAGAAAGCCTTGGGTATAGATGTTGTTGTAGCTGTAGGTATTGCAGACATGAGAAAGGGAGAAAGAATAGAAGTAGCTGTATCTATTAAAGAAAAAAATATAGATTTCTCAAAGATAAAGGAATACTGGAAAACAAATAGTCTATCTCCACTTTCAATACCTTCAAGACTTCATGTTTTAGAAGCTATACCATTGTTGGGTAGTGGAAAAATTGATAAAGTCTCTGTAAAAAAACAAATAGAAAAAATTTATAAAGATGAAAGCGAGAAATAAATGAAAGCAATAAATAAACTGTTAATTACCCAGTTCTTATCTGCTATGGCGGATAACATGGTTCTCCTGGCAACTATCCATATAATAACGTTAAGTAATCTGGGGGATATATATACTGGAATTGTACAAGCCTCTTTCTTTATAGCATATGTGATTTTAGCTCCATATGCAGGAATACTATCTGAAAAGATAGCAAAATCAACATCATTATGTGTGGGTAATGCTTTCAAGTTTGCAGGGACAATATCCTTGCTACTTGGAGTAAGCCCTGCTCTATCATATGCAATGGTTGGTGTTGGGGCATGTCTTTATAGTCCAGGGAAGTATGCTTTATTGCGAGAAGTCACATCAAATGATGAAGAGCTTTATAAAGCAAATGGATTGATAGAGGGAAGTACAATAACAGCGATCTTAATAGGAACTGTACTTGGAGGTTTTTTAGCTGAAAGAAATATTAATCTTACCATGGGAATAATCTTAGCGTGTTATGTGGTTTCTGTTATATTCGCAACGATTATACCTAAAGGTGAAGTAATTCAGGTAACATTCAAAGGAGCGTGGGGAGATTTCGGGAAGGATATAAAGTCCCTATGTTCTATAAAAGAAGCTAAAGTTTCTCTTTTGGGTTCAAGTGCATTTTGGATGATTTCTGCTGTAGTCAGATTATCAGCTCTTGCATGGATACCAGTAGCACTTAACATTGGAGATGATAAGGCAACATTATATATGGGAGCAACAGCAGTTGGCATAATGGTTGGAGCAGTAGTATCCCATAGATTAATTCCTCTAAACAACCTAAAAAGACTTGTGTACATTGGATTTGGAATGGCTCTTACTGTAGGAGTAATAGGTTTTCTTCCTCATTTAATTATCACGGGAATACTATCATTCTTAGCAGGGTTCTTGGGTGGAGCGTATATGATACCTCTAAATACTATTTTACAACAGAAGGGTATGGTTGTAGGGAACGGAAAAACAATTGCAATCCAGAACTTCTTTGAAAATTCATTAATGGTAATAGGTACTCTAACTTATTCAGGAGCATTAAAGATGGGAGTAACTATTCCCTTCATCTTGTTAGGCTTTGGTATTATTTTTGCACTTATAGTAACTGTAGTGCAGAAAGGTGTTAAAGAAAGTTAGTAACAAACCAATGAGGCTATGTTTTTACATAGTCTTTCTTATTGTTAAATTATTTATCTATTAAATTAATATAATACTATAAACAATTAAAAGTAGTAAACAAGGTATTTATTAAAAATAAATAATTTTATTAAGGATGGTGTATATATATGGAGCAATTAAGCATGGAAAAGATAGTTATGAACATTTCAACACAAGATATTATTATTAATAAAGGTTTAGGTTATATGAAAAAACATGAATGTAAGGATAAGAATGATGATAAGAAATTCAAAATTGCAAAAAGACCAACATTTGATTTTTCTTACAGTCTGTTTTATGTTCCTAAAAAAGTAATAGAAGAATATAATAGTAACTCAGAAATTAAGCTAACTAAAGCTGTATTAAAAAGAAAATTGAGTGCTATGATATATGCTACTATGAAAACAAAAGAAAAGTTAAACAACGGTCTATATTTACATAGGTTTAATACTTATGAGATAGTAGTAGACCTTAAAGCAAAGGTTATAGACAGTGTTGTTTTCAAGGAAAAAACAGAAATCCGTTCAGGAATTTATAGATTTTACCAGGATTTATGTAAAAGTTATGAATTAGATGGTGATAGAATTGATTTTTGTTGCATGAGGAAGTATCACATATATGGTAAAGATAATATGACACCAGTAAACACTCAGATAAGAAAACATCCTAATAAGTTGTTATGGTCTGATGATGATGGGGGTACATGGCATAGCTATGTTGATAGTATTACTACAGAAGGATATAGTATTGTTAATGGTAGACGTAAATATTGGCTTTATAGGATAAGATAATTAATCAAATAGGAGACTAAATCTATATTTTAATAAGGAGTGATATAAATGACAATAACAGAAAAGTGTATCAATAATATTTTAGATACCATAAAAGAATTTGGTTGGAAGGTAACAAAATTAGAGATAAAAAGTGATGATTGTATATGGGGACTTGTAGAAAAAGAAAGTGGTTCTAAGTGGGAAGGGCTTTATGCTCCAAGTGATAATAAAACAGAACTTAAAGAAGTTCTCAATAAATTAAAAGATGAATTAAAAATCTAACTAATAATTTAGTATTAATTTTTATTCATCGAAAGAAGCAGAGATAAAAACTCTGCTTTTTTTTATTTACTAAGCCCTGTCGCCACATATGTAACTACATGTAACATACCAAGTATGAACCCTACAGTTGAGACCATTATGGAAGCTCTTAACCAAATATTGTTCTTAGTTTTTTTTCTTTTAAATTGTTCCGCCTTAAATCCTAATAATTTACCTATAACTATCAAAAATAATGCAGTACCAACTAAATAATGTTTATCTAACAATTCACTAAAACTTATCAATGCAATAACTATAGTAATAAATTTTTCGCTCATAAATGCACCACCTATACATTAGTCTTGATATTATTTTATATTAAAATCACCAAATGGTAAAGAGTATGTTTATTTAAAATAGTGTAAATTAAAATTGACAACATTGTTGTAATTAGGTATAATATAAGTGTAATTAAAACAATACGCATAGGGAGTGATTTCATGGCAGACTTTTGTGAAAACTGTTCAAAACATAACGATGAAAACTTTTTAAGAGGTAAGAAACTTATACTTAGTAAAGAACTTAGCCTGTGCGAAGGTTGTGGACAAATGAAACAAGTTGTAATTGATATAAAAGACCCAAATAAAGGATTAACTTTAATGCAAAGATTAGATAGAGCCAGAGAAGCTATTGATAAAGCTTATGAAGCAGAAAACTCACAAGAAATGGGTAGGCTTGCAAAGCTCATTCAGGATTTATATTTTGAATGTTATAACCTTGACGATGATGACTGTAAGGAACGTCATTATGCGGAGTATCTAAAACTTATGGTAATGCTTCATTTTGAATTCATATTTGATGGAGGCGGAGATACGGAAGGTACATATGAGGCTTGTGCATATGAAGCTTATATGGCGGGTTTTGGTAAGAATAGGCTTACTGGTGAGCTTAGGCAATAACATTAATTAAACAGATGATAAGCGGGAACGAAGGGAGATATGACAGTTATGGAAATAAGTAAAGATATATTCTCAGGTTTAGAAGCCTTGGGATTTAATAATATGGAGAACCTTGAATTATATAAAAAGGAAGATAAAGAACAGGGGAAAATAGTGAAGGAAAAGGCAGAACCACAAATAAATGAGGCGGATTATTTATTTGATAGAAAAGTGGTTTGCCCAGTATGTGGTACTGATTTTACTACTCGAACAGTTAAAAAAGAAGGTTATCAAATGAAAAATAGTGAAAGTGATTTTTACATGAACCATAGGGTTATAAATCCATACTTCTATGATGTATGCGTATGTAATGTATGTGGTTACTCTTCAATGAAAGCCGACTTTGAAAAACTAAGAAGCTATGAAGTCGAAAAGGTACAGCAGAACATAACCCCTAAGTGGACTGGAAGAAAATATCCCGAAGTATATGATATAAATATAGCAATTGAAAGATACAAGCTATCTTTATTTAATTATACAATAATAGGTGCAAAAGCGAGTAAAAAGGCGATGAATTGCTTGAAACTTTCATGGATGTATAGAGAAATTAATGATGAAGAAAATGAAAAGATATTTAGAGAGCAAGCATTAATCGGATTTAAAGAAGCTTATTTCAATGAGGATTGCCCTATATACGGAATGGATAAGTTCAGAATGTTATACCTTATAGGCGAATTAAATAGACGTTCAGGGAATTATGACGAGGCATTACGGTATTTTGGTGAAGTAATAACATCTACTATGACAGATAGAAAGACAAAGAAAATAGCTACAGAACAAAAGGATTTAATAAAAGAACATTTAAAAGCTATAGAAGATAGTAAGAAAGAAGTTGTCAAGGAAGATGTTAAAGAAATCAAGAAACCTGGCTTCTTTTCAAGGTTCTTTGGAAAATCACAGATAGAAGATTAAAAGAAAGGGTGATTGCCTTGAAGACAGAGATAAATTATAGAAAAAATATAGTTAGAACTTTATTCAGAGAGCGGGCTGAACTAAAAAGTCTTAAAACTTACAAAGGTTGTTGGGACGATGACGATTTTCGTCTTCAAGATAAGTTAATACTGCAAAGTGAGGCAAAAATAGAGGTTCTTGTAGACTTATTAAAGCCATATAGAAAAGGGTACTACTGAGAAAAGTACCCTTTTAAAATTAACTTTTAGGAGGAGACTATATGTATAAAGAAATTACAAGTGCAGAAGCAAATAATATCATTGAGAATAGAGAACCACGTGGTCATTTCCTTGTAAAAGATGGGGATTTATTTATTGGTATAGATAACTCAACTGGTGACGCATGGACAGAGGAGTTTAAAAAACAAGGAGATTGTGTTGATTGGTTGACAGGTTCGGATGACGCAGAAACTATAAGAAATAGAACTAAGAAAATAGGTAGTTTTGTAGTTAATATAATATTGCGAAATAACCGAGGAACTTTAAATAGATGTTTGGTATACAAGAAAAAGAATTCTGAGACAGCAAAACACTATAAAAGAGCTATAGATGATGTCGAGCTACTTAGAAAGATGTTAGATGGAATTGATGGTAAGCTTTATTTTGAAAATAGCTACGCAGGAGCTTATATAAAACTTATAGATATAGAAAGCTATGAGATAGTTGATGTTTTTGAACAAATAGAGCGAGAAAAAGATAGTTAGTGGAGGGATTGTTATGAGTAAAGATATAAAGGTTGAATTTAATAAGATATTCAAAGGACAAGTAAATAAGGAATTTTGTTTTATAAAGAAAAATGAGTTCATTGAACATTTCAAAAAGATAATTAGCAGTCTGAATAATAACAATATTTGTTTTAGTTTTAAAACTGATACAAATGAAGAGGATTATCAATTCTCTGGTGCTATGAGCGATATAAGCCTTAACGATACTCAAATAAAGATGTTGGGAGATTTTAAACAAACTTGCAGAGATAACGAAAGCACAGAGTTAATACTTCCTTTAAATGAAATAAATGAGGAAATAGAGTTAGTTTTTCATCCTGCTCCGTGGTTAGAGCCTATATTTAAACAGGAAATGCCTAAAACAACTGATATAATATTTACAGAGATAATAGAAAAAGATGGTTCGGATAGATATGATTATAAACAATATCAGATCGTATTTTATTTTAGTTTAGAAGGTATGTTATCAGACTTGCTAACAAATAAAAATATTGCTCGTAGGGTTGAATTTACAGCAGAAGAAGATGTTTTGAACTTCTTTACTAATATAAAACAACATCTAATTGGTAAAGACATTGATTACTGGGTTGATGGTATGGTAGGGGACGTAACAACTCCTATTTTAAATATTGAATTTACAAAAGATGGCGATGAAAATATTATTGAGCTATCTACAGAATATGGCAAGGAAATTATCCACGTGCAATATGTTCAAGGAATACAGTTAAGTGATAACTTCTTATACTTTGACCAAAGACAGTGGAATGGGTCAGAATACAAAATTATATTGTAAAACAGGTAGCTCCATTATAATGTTTACCATTAAACTTTATAGTGGGGCATGATTATAAACTTTTAAGGAGAGTGGTTGAATATGGCAACAGCATGGAATTATTTTAATAGATATGAAATTATAGATGATGGTGGTTTTCCAAAGATTAAATATATAGATGGTGGAGATTATGATTATTCAAGCCCCGCAGAAGTGTTAATGTTAAGTGCGTTACACTTTGTAGGTATAGAAGTACCGCATTATATGAAGTGTGAACCTCCGAAGTCAGGAAAATTGGAGTTAGTAGAACCAGAATTTATGTTGATTGCTTGTAATGAAGTTATCGAACTTCTAAAGCTTGAAAATGTACCTTTGGAAAAGGTTGATAAGAGAAAAGAATTAGTTGAATGTATTAAAGGTAAAACACAACGTACAATTGAACTGCTTGAAGGAATAAAAGAATGGTCTGAACAGGGCTATTATATAACTGTAGATATAGATTAAAGGAGTGTTGCACAATGAAACAATCATTTCAATGTAGTAATTTAGAATGTAATCACAAAACTAAAGATTATGGACATATGAGAATTAAAGATTTATATAAAGAGATAGAAAAAGAGGGAGTACAAATTGAAGAAGATGGCGACAAAGATTTGATACTGTGTTCTGAATGTGGACACGAAATGGTTTATGTAAGTATAGGTTAAGGAGGAGTTAAAATGAAAAGATTTCCGCTTAATAAAGCTAAAATATATATCACAAATGACAGCAACTCATTTGGAAATATAGATTATGATAAAGAAACTGAAATACCTGTAGGAGACCATTTGGGTGCATTTGGAACACAAAGAAAGTATCATTGCCATGAGGGGATAGACCTCTACTGTAATGAAGGAGATAGCGTATATGCTATAGAAGACGGAGAGGTTATCCTAATAGAAGATTTTACTGGTAAAAAAGCTAATTCCGATTGGTGGAATGATACAATGGCTGTGCATGTAATAGGTTTATCTGGGATTATAAATTATGGTGAGATCACGCCAATAGATACTATCCATGAAGGACAGAAGATTAAGCAGGGTGATTTAATAGGTTATGTTGCTACTGTTCTTAAAAAGGATAAGGGCAGACCTATAAATATGCTACATTTAGAATTGTACGAGCCTGAGTTCGGAAGTAACAGGGGAGTAACATGGAACATTGGAGAACCTAAGCCAAAATATCTTAAAGACCCTACAGAGCTTATAAAGTCATGTTCAGTATCTTTCGGTTGTTGCATTATGAATAAAGATGAACAAAGGAAATTAATAAATGAGTGGAGAGATAAAGAAATACATCCTTGTTATACGAAAAATAAGGTGAATTTCCCTTTATGTAAAGGAGATGAACTTGCTCTTTACTTAAATAAATGTGATAAGTGTAATCTATATGAGAAAAACTTCAAAAGTGGGAGCTGATTGCTATGAAAGTTAATTTTTCAGAAGATGGTATACTAAATGAACGAAATGAAGCTGACTTAAAAGTTTCAGTTGTGGAATGGGACGGTATTGATTGTAAAGATAATGAATTATATGAACTTCCTATAGATAGTTATGAAGTTAAAGATGGACAATTATTAATAAAGATAGATAAATGTTCTTTATTAAAAGCCATGAACTTAAAATAAAGTATATAATGTTAAGTATATAACAATATATAATTTAATTTGCGAGGTTAGTAGTTTGAGTAATAATGTAGGAATGATTTTAATAACAATATGTCTTCTCAATTTCATTATCAACAGTCTCATATTAGGGATAATTATATTTAGAGATTGGGAAGTTAAAAAAGTTAAAACAAAAGACATCAAAATATTAAGAAAACAAAAGATTATTAAAGTATTTAAGATAATAGCTATTATTTTATTAGCTTTAATATTATTTATGATACTTGATGTAGCTCTATCTTTTGTAACTCGAAACAAAATCATATGATATTAAATAGATAACATTATATTAAAGCAATTTTAAGACACTTAACGGTATAGAATATATAAAGATATTAATAAAACAGGAAATTCAGAAATGAATTAATTTTAGGAGGTATGAGCATGAGAACTACATCAGTAGAGGAAAGAATAGTAAGCTTATTAAAGGAAAAAGGTCTAAAGATTACGACTATGGAGAGCTGTACATCAGGATTGTTGGTTAGCACGATAACAGATATTGAAGGAGCTTCAAGCGTTACAGAAGGAGGCTACGTTACGTATTCTAATGAGGCGAAGATAACAGAGGGTGTACCTGCTTATATAATTAATAAGATGGGGGTTTATTCTACTGCAACAGCAATAGCAATGGCTTCATCATGTAAAGCTAAAAGAAAAGCAGATATAGGTATTGGTGTTACGGGTACATTTAGCAATGTAGACCCAAATAACGTTGATAGCAAGAGCGGAGAAGTATATTACTGTATAGATATGAAAGATATACACTTTAAAGAAAAAATACTTCTACCTAATGAATTTGACCAGGTTGAAGGCGTTACTACAAGACATCAGCAAAAGGTGTATGTTGTAAAGTATATACTTACTAAGTTGGAAGATTTATTGCTTAACGGTTGTGACCCAGAACTTAATAAGAGAGTTACAATATATGAGTAAAATAAATACTGGGGAAAATACAAAGAAATATATTTGTATTACAAAATGTCCTCACTTAGATAAAGATAACATAATTCATTGTGATACAACAGGATTGCATTTGGAGATGTTAAAAAAGAGAGAAAGAGAAGACTATTGTCCATGTGGTAATATACCAGAGTGGGAGTTAGTTGAAAATAGTAAACAATAATATAGAAAGAGTGCAGATTTAATTTTGCACTCTTTTTATTCTATAAGATTTATCTTTTAAATTTAAATGTTGTTATGAATTTCAAATCCTTTTCCTTAAAGGTATAATTACAATCTAAGCATTTCCACTCATAAACTGTATTATCATTAGTTTTTTTATTAGGATTGAAGTTTGGATTGAATTGAAACAATCTTTTAGATTTACACTTTAAACATATCAAAATATCACCTCAAACTGTATTTATGGATTTATTTATTGTATTTTTATGAGGTTTCCATTATAAGTTGTGTCTGGTAGAAGTAGTTCTAAGTATTTTACATTATTTATGAAATATCGTCATTATTATTGACAGCAGTCAATGAATTAGGTATAATAATATTACGATATTGTAACAGAAATGGAGGTTGTTTTATGGAAGAGTATATATGTGATGGATGTAATGAGAATTTTTCAGTACCTTTTAATAAAACACCGAAAAGATGTCCGTTTTGTGATAAAAATTATATCAGGAAAGAAAGGGACGGATTAAAGAAGGTTGCAATAGTAAATGGCTCTATTAGTGGTAGATTAAGAATAGTAATCCACCAAGGCGGGTACATAGAATTTATTGATTTCCTTGGCGAACATACCGTAAATCCCGATTTTGATATTGAAAGAGAAGAAGAGCTTGATGAAAAACAATATCATAAATTAATCAGCAATGTTTAGTAATTATTGAAGGTGGGGTATATATATGGAGGATTGGCAGATACAAGGAATAAAGATAACAGCTTATAAAAAGGCAGGTTTACAGAAGGTTGCTAATGATTTAAATAAGAAGAGCCTTGTGCTTCTTAGAACAATAGAAAAGGGTGGCGATATGGAATTAATATTGCACTTTTTTAAAGATGTTATTGAAAGTGTTAATGAAGTTCCAGGTTTCATGGAAGAAGCAGTTAAATTACTTAATGAAGAGGCAATCAAGTAATATAAATCAAAGCAGGTGATGACAATAGAGCGAATATATACAGGTGTTGACGATATAAATAATGTAAAAATATATGCAGGAGACAAAGTGAAGTACACTTATTACAGATGTTCCAGAGTTAGTTATGAAAGTGTTCACACTGTAAAATGGGGCTATGATGAAGACGAAAAGAAAGAAGGATGGATATTAGGAGGCTCACTATTAGAGACTTATGGAAAACATAACAATAAAAAAGAAAAAGAAACATTAGAAGTTGTAAGTTCATAATATGTAGAATAGGTGAAGGATTGGAGGCTGATAGTATGAAAAGATTAACAAGAAGAAATTCACATGGTAGTGTTCTTATCAATAATAAGAATATAGAGAGAATTGAATGTATTGGAAATGCTGATATTATAGCAACTTTAGCGTCTAAACTTGCTGAATATGAGGATACAGGATTAACACCAGAACAGATTAATTTATTGATGGAAGAACATAAGAATAAATAGCCACTGATGTTACTTAATACTAAAAAAAGGATGTGGAAATATGATAAAAAAAGAATGTTTACCAATCATTCAAAAACTTTATGAAGCAATAGAAGAATGTGAAAAATTAGAATGTAAATGCAACAAATACTCAGAGCATACTTGTAATAAACACACATTAATTAATGAATTGACTAATCAAATAAAAAATGTTGAAGAAATAACTAACAGGGAAGAATAATACGCCACACTAAAATATCATTCAATTTGTGGAAAGGGTGAAATTAATAGTATGGATAAAATAGATATTGAATTAGAACAAAGGATTAAATATAAATTCTATGAAAAATGTGAGAATGGTTGTAAATGTGATACTTGTGATTATAAAGACAAATATAAATGGATTTCAGATTGTGCGTTGGTATTTGCAATAGATTATTTAAACAATATGTGTGAAAATACAAATTAATGCAGAGAGGGTGATATACATGGAACAAAAGCTTAGTAATGAAGATATACTTCAAATGATGTTGGATAATGCAAATATTGTTGATTATACAGGCAGAAAAATTAAAAAAGAGGGTAAAAGACCTACTAAAGAAGATATACCAGATTATTTAATAGATAGTTGTATGCGTATTGCAACAATACTATCTGAATGTGCAAAAGAAGAAATTCCGATTGAAATGGCTTACGATTTGTGGAATATTCATTCACAAGAATCGTTTTGTGGAAGTTTTGAATGTATAGATGGCGTGAGCGACTATGTTATTTTGCATAATATTTTCGGATTATTAGAAGTCTTAGACTTTGAAGACTGATTTGTAATTCTAATAATGAAAGGAGAATTAAAATGGATATTTATGATTGGGATATGAAGACTGAGAACGTAGAAAAACATAGAGAAGAGCATTATACTCCAAATAAAAATTACGAAGTTAGAAATGGTAAAGTTGTAATTGACAAAGATTATGCTAACTCAGATAAAAAATTCTCATTAGAAGAATTCTTGAATAAATGGGACGGAGTTTGGATAATTACTCGTATGAAGATGAATGGTGAATGGTATAGAATTGAAAAATAAATATCATTAAGTTATTAAAGGAGTATACATATATGGAGGAATACTTAAAACTACATAATGCTTTTTTAAAAGAACAAGAAAATAACAGACATAGAGAAGAGCAAGACAATAAATGTTATCTGGCATTAATCGGTTATGTGTTAAATTTAATATAGTAGTAAAATCCAAATATCCTTATATAATAAGTAGGAAAGAAGTGGTTCTATATGCAAAGAAAACATAAATTTCTATGGCTAAAGGGTACTGCTTGGTGGGATTATACCTATGATGGAGCATTTGACAAGCCAAGAATAAAAAAGAACGAAAAAGTTCAATGTAGAAAAAAGAAAAGAAGATACTTTAAAAACTTAGCTCAAAAAGAAGTACAGCCATATGATAGAGGTACTTATTAATATAAAATTAAATGCTTGAAAGGCGGTAATAAATATGGGAAAAAGTAAAAAGGGTGCAGTACCTACAACTGCAATAAAGAGTTCTAAAAGGTCTACTTCTCAAATGTTAAAGGATATGTCATTCACAGTAAGCGTTGACCCATTTAACTGTAGAAAGTTTACTACAAGTGAGATCAGTAGAGGATGTGGAGTAGAGAAATCTAAAAAAGGAAAAGGTTCTTACACTCGTAAGGCTAAACACAAGCCATACGGGTGATTTTTTTTGCCCAAAATTAGAATAAAGTTATCAGTATAACATATTACAATACTTGGCGTAAATTTAAATTGACAATATAATTCTAATTTTATATACTTGAATTAAATTAATAATAGCAAAATAAGCTTTTTTATAATAATTAAGGGGTGATTGTATGAAAAATGATATAAATAGCCATAAAAGATTTAACAGGGACGATACTTGTTTTCTATTCTGTTGTGACCCGCTAAATAAAAGAAAGCCTGATATGGACTATATAGATGAATATGAAGAGGTAAAAGCCAAAGGATTTAATGTATTGTTATTCAGTTATGAGGATTTGATTGAATGTGGGAAAGTGAGTTTATCGCAAAGTGAAGATATTAAAAGGGTGATATATAGAGGTTGGATGTTAAAACCTACAGATTACGACTGCCTTTATAATAATCTTAAAGATAAAAACTACTATTTAATCAATGACACTAATGAATACTTAAATGCACACTATCTACCTAACTGGTATAAACACATAGAGGGGTTAACGCCTAAGTCAATATGGTCTAATAACATTCCAGAAAAAGAAGAAATAGTGAATATGTTAAAAGAATTCAATAGTGACCCAGTAATAGTCAAAGATTATGTTAAATCACGTAAACATGAGTGGCATAAGAGCTGTTATATAGAAAATGCAGAAGAAACGAAAAATGCGGTACATGTAGTAGACAATTTCATAAGGGGACAGGGGGAAGACTTAAACCAAGGAGTGGTTTTAAGGGAATTTGTTAAGTTAGAGCCAGTTGGAGTTCATAATAAAAGTAATATGCCAATATCAAATGAATTAAGAATGTTTATTTTGAACAATGAAATAGTTTGTACTATAGGGTATTGGGACGGGCAAAACGTAGAAGAGTATCCTGAGTACATAAATCAAATATTAAAAAAACTTAAACAAATAAAAAGCAACTTTTTCACAGTTGATATAGCCAAAACATTAAATAATGAATGGGTGATTATGGAGTTAGGCGATGGGCAGGTATCGGGGTTACAGGATTATGAAGCAAAACTATTTTATAATAATTTAATTAAAGCACTATAGAGTTGCAATTACACATTATAGACTATCATAAGAGAGTTTATCATAAGTGATAATCTTTAAATAACCTAAACCCGATAGTTTCGCTAATAAAATAGTATATAAGGGGATAATTATAAAGGCTTTACGTTAAAAGTAAAGTCTTTTTTTGTGAAATTATAAGAAGTTTATTAAAACATATAATATAAGAATTATAAATTTAAAACAGGTAATTCAAAAGGATTTATTATTTAAAAGGAGAGTGTTTTTATTTTGAAAAGAGAAACTATAAATGTGAATGGTGCAGATATATTCTTTTGTAACAAGTTAGAGATGACAAAGAATTTTATTAATCAACGAAGGAGAGCTAATTTTGACCATGGAAGAGGGAAAGATATGGACATTTGCCCTTTCTGTAATAATGCTGTACAAGAAGGTGAAGAAATTTATTTGGTTGTAAACAATAATAAGCTTTTCCCTAATGTATTTGGACATACTCACTGCGTTGAGATACCAGATGAAGAGCTTACTAATAAATGTTTAGAGTTAGTTAATGATTATCAAGCATATCTTAGCAAAAAAAGAATATGGGGATAGGAAGGTGTTATAAATGAAAAAAGGATTGGCGGATATTGAATTATTACCTGCAAGATTTAAAGTTGAAGACCACCCTAATAAGCCATCAGTAAAGATAACTGATACAAATACAGGGAAGGAAACGATAGTGCCATCATTTGCTTACAGAGAAGTGAGCAAAGTATTAAATGATTTATTTGGATAGGATTATAAGTCGGGATTTTTCCTGGCTTATTTTTTTTATGAAGTAGATTATAACAAATAAAAAAGAGTAGATTTTAAAGTCTACTCTTAATTTATGTTAGATTATTTTACAGGAGCTTTGATTAGTCCATAGCCAAAGAAACTATCTCTTCCTTTAGTTCCTAAGTCAGTTACGTTTTTATCAAGTAATGCACGTAATTGTACATTTGTTAATGTTGGGTTAGCTTGTTTTAATAGAGCAAGGTCTCCCGCAACGTAAGGTGTAGCCATAGATGTTCCGCTCATTGTAGCATATTGTCCATTTAAGTAATCACTTTGAATATTTACACCAGGAGCTACTACTTCAAGTTCTTTTCCTGTAGAGGAGAAGTAAGCTCTTGCATTGTTTGGGTCAACTGCTCCTACTGAAATAACAGAAGTAGTGTATCTTGCAGGGTAGCCTATAGTATCTTGTGTAGCTTTAGCTGAGGCAGTACCCGTATTTCCTGCGGCCGCTACAAGCAAAACTCCTTTATTATAAGCAGTATTACAAGCATTTTGTAAAGCTGTTGAACCTTGTGAAGAGCCTAAACTCATGCTTATAATATCCATTCTATTTTGAATTGCCCAGTTAATACCCTCTATAACATCAGAGTTGTATCCAGAACCGTTATTATCTAATGCCTTAACAGCGTAAATCGAAGCGTCTGGTGCAGTACCAACAATACCAGTACCGTTATTTCTTGCTCCTATAATACCTGCTACGTGAGTTCCATGACCATTATCATCTTGATATGATGTTGTATAGTCAACTGCGGAATATCCTCCTGCTATAGCAGATGTAAGGTCAGGGTGATTTAGGTCAGCTCCCGTATCAATTACAGCTATTTTTACGCCTGTCCCAGTTAATCCAGAAGTCAACGATTTATCAGCCCCAATTTTGGTAATTCCCCAATCTTGGACATCCATTATAGCTGTTACTTTACTATCCTCTTCTACGCTAAGTATATTAGGATCGCTTTGAAGTTCTTTAACTTCACTATCAGATAAGTTTGCTGTTAACGTATTTATTTGTTTAAATTCCTTTTTAAGTTTTCCTTTAGCTTTTAATTCAGAACCTTTATTTTTTGCAGTATCTTGGTCTTTAAATACTACGATAACTTTCTTTTGTATGTTATCTGTAGGTTGTTGAGCGTGTACCTTATCTAAGGTCGCAAGAAAACCAACAGAAGAAGTTAATGTAAGAGCCAATGCTATTGCAATGCTTGTACTTTTTTTAGATTTTATCATTTGCTTCGTATCCTTTCATATGTCGAAATTTGATTTATTGATTGTTTCTAAAGATATTATATTAGATACACTTATAATTAATGACATTGATACATAAATTCCAAATTTATGACTAAAAACTTAATTTTAGGGGATACTTTTAAATAAGAAGGATTTTATAAATACTATCTTCTTTAAAGGGTAGAGAGAGTTATTCCCCCCATATATAACTCCTCATACTCTTTTTTTTAAGAAGGGCGACAAAATACTACTAAGTAGTACCCGAATCACCTCTGATAGTGCGAAAAAGTATGAAAGAGTAGGACGCTATTTATATAGGGAATTAATTAATCTATGAAAGGGTTGTGAATAGTGCAAATTAGACTAAGACTTTCATTGAAAAAACTGACAAAAGGGAACGAACATACCTTCTTTAAGTCATTAGAAGTAGGAGAGATATTTACATATTCAAATAGATATTTATGGAGAGATGTTGAAAGTATTGCTAATAAAGATGATATGGTTGTTGTGTATAATGAGCCAAAATCGAGAGAATACAAAGTATTTGATTATAACACTGGAACATTAAGAAGAAAGTAGTTAAAAATATTAATATATTTAAACATTATTGGAAATCATATATTAAGAAAAGACAAATTACATCTCCTTTTAAAAATAAAAAGCAAGGGAAGTTTGAAATCCCTTGCTCTTATTTATTATTTATCTTTTTCTTGACCTGCGTCTACATCTCTTTTTAAATGAACTACTTCAATCCATGGTGCTTGTTCAAACCAATTGATAGAAGGTGTATAATCAACAGCATAAACAACTCTTACTATACCATTGCTTATAATTCTCTTCTGACACTCTGGACATGGTGCATGAGTAACATAAAGAGTAGCCCCTTCTTTATCTATTGGGGTAGCTTCCATAAGACAGTTCTCTTCTGCATGTATAGTTCTAACACAATGATTATCTACTACATGACATCCAACTTCATCGCAATGAGGAAGTCCTGATGGACTGCCATTATACCCAGTCGCTTTAATTCTTTTATTCTTTACAAGAACAGCTCCTACATGTAATCTATCACATGTGCTTCTCTCTGCTACATCAAATGCAATATCTATAAAATATTCATCCCAACTTTTTCTTGCCATAATACATCTCTCCTCTAATATTATTTGATAATAAAAAATCAACCTGTTTTGTATATTTAAAATTAATTTATTATATTGTTTAGGACATAACTTTATAAATTATATATAGTTCATGTAAGTATTAGCCTTGCGATAACTAATTTTTAAACAAAACATATAGAAAATAAGTGGGGTAATTTAACTAAGAAGTTGTCAATTATACTTCACATAAAATATGAAATGAGGTATAATGAGATTATAAACAGGGTGATGAAAGGATTGGTTAAATGAAAGTTAATTATATACATGATTTTACTCAAACTACTGAGGAAGAATTTCTAAAAATCCAAAATGAGTTGAAAGAAAAGGTTGTTTTAAGTTCAAAACTTGACATAGATAAGATTAAAACTGTAGCGGGCGTAGATATAGCTTACTGGGAGTGCGAAGACAAGTCCTACGGAGCTTGCAGTATAGTAATTATAGATTACATAACTAAAGAGGTTTTAGAGCGTGTAGAAGCGTTTGGAGAGATAAAAGTACCTTACGTAGCAGGGTTCTTAGCATTTAGGGAGTTACCGCTTATATTAGAAGCTGTAGAGAAGATAACGGTAGAACCAGATGTGTTTATGTTTGACGGTAATGGATACCTTCATTATAATAACATGGGAGTAGCTACACATGCGTCATTTTTCTTAGACAAGCCTGTAATTGGGGTAGCTAAAACGTACCTTAGAGTTAATGGAGTGGACTTTACAATGCCAGGAGAGGATATAGGAAATTATACAGATATAGTTGTAGACGGAAAGGTATTAGGAAGGGCTGTAAGGAGTGGTAAGAAGGCAAAGCCTATATTTGTATCATGCGGTAACAATATAAGCCTTGAAGACAGCTATGAGGTCACAGTGAGACTATTAAATAAAGAGAGCAGAATTCCAATACCAACGAGAATTGCAGATTTGGAAACACATAAGCTTAGAAAAAAATATAATGAATTGCAAAATGAGTGAAACGGAGGGAAAACCCTATGATGAATAGTTTAAAAGACTTAATTTTAAGCGTAGTTAGAAGATACAGAGAAGGGGAAACCCTTACCCCAAGCATAGAAGATAGTATTAAAACTATTGAGAGGTGTATTAATTTAAAATCCGAAGACGCTGATTGTGCAGATGAATTATATAAAGTTTTGCAGACGTGTGAATGGAGTGCAAGAAAGGTATTTAAGGGTGGTAAGTTTATTCATTACTGCCCTATCTGTAGAAGTGGCAATGATAAAGGACATAAAGAGGATTGTATCCTGAAAAGAACCTTAGAAAAATACAAAAGATAAAAGACCTGAAAAGAACCTTAGAAAAATACAAAAGTTAAAATAATGGAGATGATATTTATGCTTACAACATATAAAGTTAAAGCTGTTCATAAAAAAACAAAGAAGAAAAGGGATATTACTGTGTCTTTCCTTCTAAGTGAAAATGATGTAATAAAGCTTTTAAATAATGATAAAGGTATTACTTCGGAAGAATACACAATAAAGATAAAGAAATTAGGGAACTTCAAAGAGAAAGATGGCATGTATGAATATTCAAAGAAGGTTAAAGAGGAAGAGAAGTTTATAGAAGATATATACTCTAAATTGATAAAGAAATATTGGGAATTAAATTCCGTCAATTAATATTGACAAAATAGTTCAAATACTATATAATGGTTATATTGAGAAAGTTTCTATGTTATAGAAATATAAATAAGAGGAGGCGTTAATTATGGGAACTTTAAAAGAAAAAATAGGAATAGATACCGAAGCTATTATGAGAGCAAAAGAATTGAAAAAGTTAATCATATATAGAACTCTTAATGCTGATATACTTGCTGTTGAGAAAACTTCTAAGAAAGATATTACTGATGAAGAAGTTATGCAAATAATCCAAACAACAGTAAAGCAAAAGAACGAGACTATATTAGAAGCTAAAAAGATAGAGGACACTGCTACAATTGAGAAGTTAGAGAAAGAAATCGAAATCTTAATGCAGTACCTACCAACTCAATTATCTGATAATGAAGCAAAAGCTGTTATCAAAGAAGTTATTGAGAAGAATGGCTTTAGCGGAAAGAAAGATATGGGTAATGCTATGAAGGCTGTTTTAGTTGAATTAAATGGTAAGTTTGATCGTAAGAAAATTAATGGAATAGTAGTAGAGCTATTAGGTTAGCATTAGGTATCTAAATAAGTCAGGGCTTCCCTGGCTTATTTCTTTATAGTATATTAGTTTGATTTTCACTATAAACAAGAGTATTCTAATGATGGGGGGATTATAATATGAGGTTGTATTGTACATGTGGTTCTTTAATAATCAATGGAAAATGTTCAAATAAGAAGTGTGAAACTTTAGAATTTGAATTAGATATATTAGATTTGCAAAATGAAACAAATAGTTATTGTATTAATGAAAAGATTAGAAAGAAAGTTAAAAAGTTTGATGGTTTTATTCCGATGTTACCACAATATGATAATTTACTGTCTGGACTTGACGATGATGATACATATGACACTAAGATAAATATAAGTACAGAATTGAAAGCTCTTAGGGCGTTCAAAATACCGCTTAATATCTCAGTGGGTATCAGGGTTAAGAATGACGATGATGGTATTGATAGGATAGCATTTATAAAGGTACAAGAGGCTTCACTAAAAGAAGCAAGAGGCAAAATAGATAGAATAACACCCTATATGGTTAAGATTGAATTGTACTATCCATATGTAGACCAAGGATATACTACGTATTTAGGTTCATTTGATGAAAATAAATGGCAGGTAGTATCAAAGTTCAAACCAGTTAATCCACAAGAAGACCTTACCCATGCACTTAATAGCATTGGATTACAATACACTTTGAGTAAAAATTGGAGTGTATATATAAAAGATGAAGATGATGTTATTGGAATGAGAATGATGATTGGTAGAAATAAAGCAAGAGAAATATTTAAATTAAGAGATATTGAAGATGGTAAACAACGCAGGACTGCTCTTAGGCACATAGTAAATAGTCATTCAAGAAAGATTTCTGATGAAATGGAAATTGATGTGTTAAAACATTTAAGGGGAGCTATGGAATTCGACTGGGAAGATTTAAAATGTACCATAATACCTTCGCTTAAAGAGATAAGGTCTATAGAAAAACTGAAATCAGAAAAACAACTTAAATAAGGTTAGTTTAAAACCTTAAAGCACTCTATTAAAGGGTGCTTATTTTACTTTTTGTTCAGTTAAAGAACTGTGTTTATTTTTACATCATTGGTTGAATATAATATAAAAAACAAAAGAAAGGCATTTTTTTATAAAATTATTTATTAAATATAGGTATTATTAATTATACAAGCTGAATTCGTTTTAGTATTGTAAGGAGAGTGAGAAGATGAACCCATATATAATAGAATTAACTAAGTTAGTTAGAGGTATGATTATAGGTTTACCAATAGGCGTTTTAATTGTTTTATCGGAACAGCAAATATCTTGGACTGTATATAATAAATCAAAATTACCTAAAAATAAAAAATAATAAAGAAATAAAAGATACTTGTTTTTACTAACAGGTGTCTTTTTAGATTTCATCTCAAATTTTCAAAAATATTCTTTAACCGACCCTTATCATTAAACAAAAATAAGACACTCCAAGAGTGCCTTATTAGATTACAGTAAGCTTTTAGCCTTTTGAATTACGAAATCCTTATCTGTGCATGGAAAACCGTTTGTTTCATCGTTAATATTGCAAGTATGGTGTTCCTTGTTATATATGTTTACATATCTGTAGTAAACAATATCCCCATTAGGAAATAATAAACCATTAAGCTTCTTGCTCACATTAATACTTTTTACTTTTGACATATAATATCCGCTCCTTTAAATAAAAATTTTAATAAATTACCTGTTGTTGTTTTGTAAACTTTATATATTGTATTTATTAATAATCTAAATAATTATTTAATGAAATCATTAATATTTCTAAGCCTTATATTGAGTTACCTAAGTAAATACAATATAGTATATGTTTATAAAAAAAGGTAATCTAAAAAGATTTATTTAAAGGAGTTGTGTTTTATTATGAAGAGTAAGATTGTTTTATTAAAGGAAAAAATGGAGAAGGAAAAGGCAAAGTTCCAAGGCTATGTAAAGATTATGGAAAAGGCTATTCAAAAGAGCTATCCAGATGGGTACAAATTTGATGTTGAAGACCCATTTGCAGATAGATTTTTGTATTATGGAGATATAGACGATGATAGGAGTTATCATACAGGACTTGAAGATATATATGTAAAAGCTATTGAAGAAACTAAGAGTTTTAATAAAATAGCTAATGCAATAAAGAAAAAAGGTTACAAGTATGAGTTTAAGACATCAGTATCATATCCACATTCAAGAGCTGAGTGGAAGATATATCTTCACATAACAAAGGATGAAGATTACAAGGAAGTTCAAAAGTATGTAAAGATTATGGACGAGGCTATACAAAGTAAATATCCAAATGGATTAGATTTTGATGAAATTCCACATGTTGAACGCTTTATGTGGTATAGAGAAGTGGATATTGATAGATATTACACAGGAATTGAAAAGATTTTCGCAAAAGCTATTAAGGAAACGAAATCTTTCAAGAAGATTGCTAAGGAACTAACTAATAATGGGTATGACTATAAAATAGAAGGTCATGCAAGTTATAGCTTTGGTAGACCTGAATGGCAGGTTAATTTAATAGTAAGATAGTAGATAAGAAATTCTTATTAATAAGTTAAAAAGGGTATGTTTTGTTTAGAAAGGATGAAGGCACTCAATATTTGGGTGTCTTTACTATTTTAAAATAAGTGAATATAAAAAAGACCCAGGATATTACTCCTGAGCCTCTACAGCTTCGTTATCTTCAATTTTTTTAACAATTACACTTACTACCCTTGTTTTATCTAATTTAGTTACAGTAAAACTGTAATTTTCAAGTATAATGGTGTCACTTTCTTTTATTGCAGATCCAAATTTATAATATAACCAACCGCCTATACTATCAAAGTCTTCACATTCAATATTAATACCGAAGTAGTCACCAACATCGCTTGTAGGAACTATACCAGTTATAGAATAAGTGTTATTGTCTATTTTCTTAATAGGAGTTATCTCTTCATCAAATTCGTCTTGAATTTCTCCCACGATCTCTTCAAGAATATCCTCGATAGTAACTAAACCCGATGTTCCACCATATTCATCCATTACTATAGCCATTTGAAGTTTTTCTCTTTTAAATTTTTCAAGGAGCTTACTTATTGAAGCTGTTTCTGGAACACGTATAATCTTTCTTATAATTTTCTCTATATGTATCTCGTTACTTTCTAACTTTTGACGATAAATGTCTTTGATGTGAACAAATCCAATAATTTCATCTTTATCTCTACCACACAAAGGGTATCTTGTAAACTCCTGTTCTTTAACTGTAGAAAGAACCCTTTCTTCTGAATCTGTCTTGTAAAGGCAAGCCATATCCGTTCTTGGTATCATTATCTCTCTTGCCATTTTATCACCAAAGTCAAAGATGTTGTCAACAAACTGTTGCTCAGTTTCGTCTATTAATCCGCTTTTGTAACTTTCTTCTATCAATATTCGTATTTCTTCGTCTGTATGTGGGTCTGCGATTTCATCAGATTGTGAAAGACCAAATGGTTTTAAGAATATGTCGGTACTTACATTAAATAACCATATAACAGGGTACATAACCTTATAAAAGACTATTAAGATTATTGATGTGTTAAGCATTACCTTTTCGGTACTGTAGATAGCTAAAGATTTAGGCACTAATTCTCCTAATACTATATGAAGTGCAGTTATTATTATAAAAGCAATTGTAAAAGATACTGTATGTAGTATTGCTCCATCTAATTTAAAATAACTGAACAACGGTGAGATAAGTCTTGATAGTGCGGGTTCTCCAATCCAACCTAAACCCAGGGAAGCTAAAGTAATCCCTAACTGACAAGCAGATAGATACGAATTCATATCCTTTTTTATAGATTTGCAGTATTTAGCTTTTATATTTCCTTCCGATATTAATGCTTCTAACCGTGAACTTCTGAGTTTTACCATAGCAAACTCTGAGGCTACGAAAAAACCATTCACAAGCACAAGAAAAAATACAGCTATCAGATAAACGACTTCTTTCATTATTTATACAACCTCCATCCTTATTTAGCACATATTTATATATTTAATACTATTCAAATCAACTCTAATATAGTAAAATAATATTGACTACAGTCAATATTATACGCTTGTTTTTGACAAAAGTAAATATAAATAAGGTGGTATGTGTAAATATGAAGAGAAATTATAATGGATTTGAAATAGAGGTAAATAAAGGAGATAGAGTATTATATTATTCAGCATTTAGACTAAGTGATGAATGGATATTTATAAGTAGTGTAGATGTGTCAGAGGAAACGATAGAGGAAAAGATTATGTATTTAATCAAAGAGATAGATAAGTATATAGCTGACCCAGAGAAATACTCAAATGATGAAATGTACAGATATTGATTTTCTCTAAAATAACTATAATATATAAAGTTTACAATACAACAACAGGTAACTATTAAGTTTAATTAAAAGGAGTGGATTTATTATGAATAAAGATATTAAAAACTTTGTAGAGGTATTAAAATCAGAAATTGAAGATGGGTGGAACGTAGTTAGCCTTGGTAAAGTTGAAGCAACGCCAAGTTTTCACTGTATAGCTATGTATAAAACTGTAGCATATGCTGATGAAAATAATTTACTTATTTTCGTTAATGAGAGTGGTGTTGAAAAAACTAATCAGGAGCTATATGTTGAGGGTGCTGACTTCGATGATGATAATGAAGAGTTGTTAAATGAATTCAAAGATGAATTATATGGCGATATAGAAATTGCTATTGCTGAATTAGGGGGAGTAAGTATAGGCTCTGCACCTGATAAAGAGGAGTTGTTTGAAAAAGTGTGTATTAAAAGCGGAATATCAAAAGAAGATATAGACGGATTTGGTACATTAGAAAGATTTGATTTAGTTTATAAATTCTAATATCTATATTAAAAACGCAAGGTCACCTCTTGCGTTTTCTTTATTTTAGCTATTCAATATCTACATCAACATATGTCCCTAAACCTTTTAACTGAGCTGTATCTAACTTGTCAGGAACTACATCATGTACTGCTTTTGCAGTAGCCTTAGTTAATTCAGTTTCATTAAATTTAGATGTAAACCTTAATATGTTTGACTTATTACCTTTCTTTAAAAGAGCAGTAAGTTTAGTTGTATAATCAGACATATCCTTTACTTCCAATCCATTAGCAACATAATAATCATATTTATTAGATTTTGCAACGAATTTAGTAATTTCACTATCTAACCAGTATTCCTTATTCTCAACATAAGTAAGTGCTTTTGCTGTTTCGTCATTACTTTCATATAGCATATAAGGTATTCCAGAATTAGTAGCATTGTTAGTGCTGTCTAAACTTAACCATTCGTTATCTACCTTTACTCTATTCCAAGCATGAGGAATGTTTTGTATTGTACCAGTAACTACTATACAATCTAAACCAGAAAGGTCAGCTAACATCTTATAAGTGGAAGCATAACTCGCACATACACCAATCTTTTTAACCATTATACCATAAGTATTGAATGAATCATTGAATTTTGCGTCTACACCTTTATAATTGTTCTTTTCAGCATTTTTAAGGGCTTCGTCATCATATTTAGAGTTTTTATCTAAATAATCATAAAGAGCTTTACGTTTTTCTTCATCTGACATACCACTCTTGATAGTAGATGATACTATCTTCTTAGCTTCTGCAATTATCTCTTGCTGTTTTTTCTTTATTACATCTGAACTATCGTCATATTTAACTTTTAAAGTTAAAGTAGAGTAGTCATAAGAGAAATTTCTTACCCCAAGTATTAATGGATTTTGGTATACAACTTTATATATTGTATCTCCTAAAGTCTTAGAGTTTTGTGCCTCTGGAAAAGCTTTTAATGAAATTTCACTTTCAGCGTCAACCATCTTTAATGCCAAGAATTCTTCAAATGCGTTATCTGCATTAACTTTTACATCTTTCACTACAGTAGGTGTATCAACTTTTTCTTTATTTCCTTCATCTACTTGCTTTTTTGTATTATCCTTTTGTTCATCTACTGTATTATTAGCTGTACTATCGTTCTTAGTATCATCTTTTGATGGTTTACTAACACCCTTAGTATCTTTACCACTATCAATTATTGTTGGTACATCAGGTGATGGAACTGTGTCCGTATTATTCTCAGGTGCTACAAATCCAGAAGTAGTATCTGTCTTTTGCTCAGGGTTAAGGCTTTTTATATCTTCTTCATTGATTTTCTCAACATTAAGATAACCTTTAAGAGCAGTACCTTTTATGTAATAATCTACTTGTGTTGAACTATATTTGTTTATTTTTATATTATCTGTTCTGTATATAATTTCCCTATCTTGAACACTTCCATCTATGAAAGTTACACCTGCATATTTAGGTAATTTACTTACATCTGTAAAAGTTTTAAGGAATATATCATCATGTAATCTAAATGGCAACTGAGATGATAGCTCAGGTGTACTTACTGGCACACTAAACTTGGATTCTTTATCTCCCGCTACAGCAGTTACATAATAATCTCCGCCAACTCCACTGTTTTCCATGTGTACTATATTTGAACCTGTCTTAACATCTGGAACTATTATAAAATCTTCTAATTCAGTGTTAGTAGTAGTAGTTTCCAGTCTTGGTATTTGCCTATATCCCTCTTCCGCACTACTTGTAGGCTCATTAGAGACTTTATGAAGGTCTATACGACTGACATTATATACTTTATACTTCTCAGCACCTTCTACCTTATCCCAAACTAATTTAAATCTTCCGTCAGCACTAATTTCTTTTCTTAGATTTGGTACAGGAAGCTCAGATTTTATGGTAAAAGGTATTATTACTGGCTTGTCTAATTTTTTTACTGTAGTTGAATTCATATCATAGTTTATACGCATATAGAATATAGGTGCATTACCCCAAACGCCTCCACCATTATGTAGTGTCTTGTCAGAAGCTAAAACATCACAGTTAGGGGTTACTGATACGTCTGTTTTCCCATCATTTACTTGTGAAAACCTCAGCGTTAGAACCTCACTTTGAGAAAGACACTTTATATCTGTGTGAACAGATACTACATCCGATGTTTTAATCTCATTCATATTTGTTTTGAAATTTAAATTAAAAACTTTATTATTCTCGACATTATACATAGGCATGATAGCATTATCTTTTTCTTTATCTACCCCGTACTTTTGCTTTATCTCCCCAACGGTTACTGCCGAGGCGTATTTAGTATTTGTTGAACCATCTTTACTTCCGAAATTCCCACAGCCCGTAAGCAAAAGGGATAGGGCTAAAGTCATGGAAATAACTTTCTTCATTTGCAACACTCCTTTATTTATAATACAGCTAATTATACCAAAATCCGTTGACTACAGTCAATAAAAAGATATGAGTGTATTTAAGATATTTTATCATCAAAATAGTTTTTACATCACTAATAAAGAACTATAATATATAAAGTTTAAAATATAACAACAGGTAACTTTATAGTTTATTTTTTAGGAGGCGTTTTTAATGTATCAAAGAAATTTTACCGTATTTGCAAATGTAACAAAGGAAATTCCAAAGAACCTTCATTTTTCAGGAATAGAAGGAAGCGATGACACAACTCCAATTGTAACTTTTGAGAAAGATAAAAAGTATATTGCTGTAGAAGTAAATGACGATTATCTTGTTGCAAAGGGAGAAGATGGAGAGGAGTATCGTATAGGCGGTGATGGTGACGGAACTGCTTATTGGAATGATAGTGAATTTAGAAAGGATTTTAGACTATTTGAAACACCAATAAAGGTAATAGAAACTGATGTATGGGAAGCTGACCCTGAGAAAAAAGGGTATTTGAAATTTGTAAGGCTTAAAACTATAGAAGAAGTATACAAAGAGGCTAATCAGTTTTTAAAAGAGCAGTTTTTATATGACAGACTTGATTATTTTCTTGTTAGTGGGTCTACAAATAAGGAAGATAAAGCAGAGTTTCCTAAGTGGCGTTGGATAGCTTGTTATGCAGTTGTTGGCGGAAGTGAAGGACATTACATTCATGTTGACGCTTTAACTGTTGAAGGGAAATTTGTTCAAATCTTTACAGGAAAAACATTCTTAGGAATGAACTTTGCGTTAGAAGTATCTAATGCTCTAACAAAAGTATTCTGGGATGAAATGAAATAGTTAATTAAAGGTCATAAAGAGCCAGAGTAACATCTGGTTTCTTTTCTTTTACAACGATTTAAGACAATTAAAAGTTCATATAATAAAAGATATTATTAATACAACAGGAAAACTAAAAGTTTTATTTATTAAAGGAGCGGATTTTGTTATGGAATTTGTAGGCAAAATAGACATTAAAGGGTCTATACTAAAGAACAGAGACTATTGGCGTAAGTTTATGAAAGAAGGTCAGGAAGTAAGATTGTCCTTACATAGACAATACGAATATGAAAGCATACGTTATTCGATAATGTACCACAGTAATCAAGGTATTGCATGTTCAAGTCCTTGGAAATTTTACTTTGACCATGAAAACCGAGTTGTAGTTATTGAAGGCTCGGAAAGTATGATACATATTTATGATATAGATACTTATGGAATAAAAGAGACTGTTGAAAGAATGAATAGTACATTGTCTGATTTTGATAGGTCTGTGTTAAACAAATCAGTAAAGGTAGAGGAAGTATCCAAAGAGTTTATTCAAAAGGTTAAGAACGACCTGGTTGATAAGTGGAGGAAATCTCCCTATGTTTATTACAAAGAAGATTAGATTTTGATACACATTAAGTAAGGCGTGAATAATTTAAAAAGGAGATGGTTCTAAATGAACAGATTTGAAGAAAGACAACAGGAAATTAGAAAGAGAAGAAAGGCTCTAAAGATTAAAAAGGTATTAGTTTTGGTCGCATTTATTTCTATATTTGTGGGTTTAGAATTAGTTACTCACTTAAATAGAAATACTTACACTGTAACAGTTACAGAAAAGCAGATTAAAATGTATAATGATGAAGACAAATATCTGGTCTATACTAAAGCTGACAATGGAGTAGTTTATGTTTTTGAAAATACTGATAGTATGTTTGAGCATAAATATAATTCTTCTGATATATACGGACAGATTACACAAGGCAATAAGTATAGAATAGAAACCTACGGTAAAAGGATACCGTTTTGGTCTTCATATGAAAATATATTAAGTGTTTCAGAGGTTAAATAAGGTTGTATGGCAGGATAGAGGCTTTAAATTATTTTCAGAGCCTCTTCTTATTATTTCAAAAGCATAAAACTATAATATATAAAGTTTACAACATAACAACAGGTATATAAGAAATATTTATTTTCAAAGGAGATGTTTTATTATGAAAAAGTTCGTAAAAATGCTACACATATTAAATAACTATGATGTAGAAATAGGAGTTGATAACAATACAGTTACCGTTGTAGAAAAAGAGGGTAAAGAATTGTTTTCAAAAGAAGTTCCAAGTGATGAAATTAATAGTTTTGTTTCAACAATGATAAATAATCATTTTGATAAAGGCTATGTTATTACCACTATGAATTTGTTATAAAAAAGTGGGTTCGCTAAAAGTATGGAATGTATGATATTATTTAATTAAAAAGGAGTAGATTGTTATGATTTATAGACCACAACGGGGTAGTTTATTTGACGCTATGAAAGAAGTGAAAGAATTTAATGATGTAGATGAAATGAAAAAGTTCATTGTTAATGATTGGAGTAATAATATTGCGGAAGAAGATATTGTTATAGATGAAAAAGTAGTAAATGATGACAGGATTGGATGGCAAGATACAAGATATGTTTGTGCAAAGAAAATAGGTCAAGAAGAATATGCACATCCACAATGTATAGGCTATTGTGCTACAGTTTATCCTAAATAAACTATTGTTAAGGTAAAATTACACGCTTTGGGGCGTGTTTTTTTAATTTAGCTCTGTTTAAGAATGATGTTAATTTTCAAAGATATGATTGTATATAATATAAAAACTATAAAAGAAAGGGATTTTATACTAAATTAATATTTAAAGGATCGCAAGAATGTATATTGCGAATTGTAGAAAGGAGGATTTTATGAAGTATATAGTAAGCAGAACAAGCGATTGGAACAATAAAGTTCAACCATGTGAAAATGCGAAAATTGAAAGTTACACATATAAGGAAGTTAGAACATTTAATAGTTTTGTTGATTTTGATGAAAAGCTTGGAAAACAAGAGGGTAAGTGGCTGTCAAAAGGAATAAATCACTGCATTAATGAACGAGGATATGTTCAAAGAGAATTTCCTAAAGGAAAAAAGGCTTGGTTTATTAAAATTAATTCGATAAACGCATTAATGGAGTTTGTTGAAAAATATGGAGAGGTAATCATAGGTAAATCAGATGATAATAATGAAATTCCCAAAATAGAAATTTATGATAACAGGGAATGATTGATAATTGAAGCAAAATACGTCATAAAGGCGTATTTTTTCTTTGTTCAAAAATTAACACAGTTCTATGACAAAGCTTTTTATTTACTAATTTAATTATTTGATGGTAAGAAGCTTATAATATATTAATCAATTTATTAAAGCAGGGAATATTATTTATTTATATTGAAAGGTTGTGATTAAATGTCAACAGTATTAAATCAATTTATCAAGGAAAAGGAATTCGCTACAATTGAAATGGATAAGGAGTATTTTAAAGACCTGGTTCAGAAAGTTTTATCTGATATTTATGGGAAAGACTTTTTGGAAGGAAGAGAGTACAACTTAACCTTTGTTCCAGACGGTAACATCTGGGTTAGTATGACTAATGTAGCAGATTATAAAGATTTACAAAAGATAGTTACTGCACTTGGCCTGGATGTTAAGCATTATGATTATACTATGATAGACCCAACATTTATAATAAGATATATTATGGATTGTGGAGAAAACGCATGGGTTATGAGAGTGAATAATGATGACAATATCGAGATAGAGCTTCCTGTAGTACATATTAGGAGCTATAAAGACGGTTCTTTAGCAAGTATCTTAGCAAATTACGTAAGAGAAAAGGAATACGGATTAGTTGAGATTACGCTTGAAACATTCACTTCTTTAATGGAGGAAATTCTTGAAAGTATTTCAGGAAAGACAATGAAAAATGGAGTAGATTTCACCATAGAAGCAGAGGTGGATGAAGCTGTCAAGATTACTATTGGACAAATAGAGGATACCTATATGAATTTCATTAAGAGTGTGTTGCTCGATGGCACACCTGAAAATATACCCTCTTTAATTATCCAACAGGATTTAGACGGAGAGGCATGGGTTAAGACTGCAACAAATGATGGAGCTGTAATCCTTGAACTTCCTCTAAACTATATCTGTAATCCTAAATATATGTATTAATTGAAAGTCCTTCGGGGCTTTCTTTTATTGTGGTTGATGATGTTATGTACTAAACTTTTTGAAACTATAATATATAAATAATTTTATTAAAACAGGTATATGAAAATATTTATTTTGAAGGAGAGTGTTTTATTATGGAAAAAAGCTATTTAAAAGAGGTTGCAGACACTATATTAAGTCAATTAAAAGTTGTGAAAACTGAGCTTTGGGCTTGGGGAGCTAAAGACTATTACTATATCGAAAGAGAAGTAGATGGAACAAAATCCCCTGCTTTAATGTTCACTATCAGAACACCTAAAGTAAGAAGAGGTGGCAGAGTTATAATCTCTTTAAATGATGGGTCTGATGAATATATTGTTGAAGCTATAAGAGTATCTGGGAATAAAGAATTTCCTCTTGGAATGGTTAAAGAAATTCACGCTGAGGAGCTTCATTCTACAATTAACTCTTTGATAGAGGATGAAGAAACTAAGACGCTGATCTGTTTCTAATATTAAAAAAGGTTAACAATAAAATGTATTAATTGGAGGTATATTATGAAATTAAAGGATATGATAATTAAAATAACATTTACGAATGGAGTAAGGATGTTTGGAAACTCTTATAAACCTTGGGAAGACCAAGTTGAAGAGTATATGAGAAGAAATGCAAAGGCTATAGAAAAACCACTAAAAGTAGAAATATCAAGGTCAAAATTTATAACTTGGGGCGGTTTAAAATGGTGTTCAGAAGATGATTTTCAACAAGAATTAAATAGAGAGGGTTGTCAATATGGTGAACCAGACAATAAGGACCCAAGACAATACTCAAATATGCTGTTTGAAAATGCAGATGAAAAAACTTTTAATACCGTATTAGATTTATGGAGAAGTGGTCAAAATTTGATGAAGGTAAATGAATTGAGTGACGATGAATATGAACTATATAGTAAAGGTAAACTTAAAATAGTAATTGATTAGAGTTATTTGATACTCTAAAATAAAGAAACCAGTAGTTAATACTGGTTTTTTTATATATGTCTTGGTTTTAATATATTATTAGGAATTTCTTACTTAACTACTTTTGCATGGATCGCAACCTTGGTTAATAACAAGTATTCTTTGGTATTGCCCTCTCCTTTGTCACATCCATGCGATATATCGCAATCATAGATACATTCTAAATAATCTCCATCATATATCCCTTTATATAATGACCTTAATGGGGATATTGAAACTGGTTCGTGGTGCTTTGCGTCATAACAGTATATTCCTTCACCAAATGATAGTTGTTCATCTTCATCGTCACTTGGTTTTATTTCTGTTAATCCACGTGGACCGTAATGGAAGAATTCAAATTTTCCTGTATGTTTCACTAAAATATAATCATTAGATATATCTCTGGCATTTTCATTTTTAAATATTTCACTTTCTCCACCTTGAATGTATTTAAGATAGTCTTCTTCGCTCAATACCAAAGAAAATGGAGTTATATTTATATTTGCTTGTTTTATAGCTTCTATGTCTTTGTCTGTATAGTTTGATTTAAACTTAGCTACTTCAAATTCACAAAAATTTTTATCACAGTTATCACATATATATGGATAGTCTGTTTCTATTTTCTTTCTTAGCTCACTTCCACACTTTGGACAAAGTTCTTTAATAATCATATAACCACTCCTATTAAATAAAATTTATTTTCAAATACCTGTCTCAATATTGTTTTTATATTATATACAAGCTTTGAAGATTATTTTCATTGGAGGGTAATAAAATACAGAAAATCTTAATAAAATATATTACAAGATTTATTTAATACAATACAGGAATTATGAACGATAATTTTATTGTAGAAGGTTTTAAAATTAAATAATAGAGCGATAATAGGTATACATCAGTCAGAATAAAAAAAGAATTTTACCCAGATTAACAGATTTATTCTGTTTATAACTAATACTATAAGCAAGTAAATTATTTCAATAGAAATATATATTGCTATAGATTTTTAGTTTCAGAGGGACGGATAATATAGTAGAAGAACATAATAGAACTTGAATAGTTGCAATGATATATTTATCAAGCACAGATGGTTCTCAATCTTCTTAAACAATCCAAGGATACCTTTTCTGATAGAAATTCTAATTATAGATGTTACTTGTAAGCCAAACAGTTTATTATATAAAAAGTAAGACATAACTCAAAAGAGATATATGTCTCTTTTTTTATGTCTAAAAATAATTAGAAACCGTTTAACAAACTATACAATTGCTCGAAATACCACAATGCCATAATGTTTCTGTAAGCAACTTTATTTTGGATATGTTAAGTAATGATGTTGATGTATATAATATATAAAATTATAAAAAAGGCGTTAAATAATATATTTAACAAAATAAATTTATTTAAAACAGGGAGGAATTTATATGAAAACAACAGGTATTGTAAGAAGAATTGATGACCTTGGAAGGGTTGTTATACCAAAGGAAATTAGAAGAACACTAAGACTAAGAGAGGGCGACCCTCTGGAATTATTTATGGATGGAACAGATGGTGTCTTGTTTAAAAAATATTCACCTATTAAAGCTCTTTCTGATTTTATCGAAGGATATACCCAAGCCATTAATGAAGCAATAGGTCACATTGTATGTATAGCAGATAGCGATAATATTGTTTCTGTTTCAGGTACAACTAAAAAAGAATTGTTAGATAAAACAATTAGTTACTTTGTCTTAGATAGCATTAATAAAAAGTATACATTAGTTCGTAATGCTGTTAACCATGATGATATGATAGACATAACTAAGGAAGAGGGAAATCCTTATGGATATTGTTCTTGCATTGTTACACCTATTGTTGTCGTTGGAGACGCAGTTGGTGCTATAATTATTTTAACAAAGGACGAAAAAATAGAACTTGGAGAATTTGAGATTAAGTTTGCGAAGGCGACTGCAAAATTAATTGAAAAACAAATGGGGTCATAATAAAAAAGATGATACAACAACAAAAAAGAACATTAGGTATTAATGTTCTTTTTTGTTGTTGCTAATTTTATGACTATCACCCTTTAAATGGGATACATATTTATTTAATCGCTGAAATATTAGCTTTATCCATAAATTCTTTTAAAGAACATCTTGTATTTGTTATGTCGTCAGTTACTTCACTTCTAACATAATTATATGTTCTTCTTGCCTCTGCTCTATCTCCTGAACCAACCTGCTTATGCCTATTGGAATTCATCTTTTGAGCTTCCTTAGATACTAAGTCCTGTTCAAGTTTACTTTGTAGGATTTCAAGAGCAAATGCTTTGTTTTGGTATTGTGACCTCTCGTTTTCACAACAAACTACTATACCAGAGGGTATATGAGTTATTCTTACAGCAGAATCAGTAGTGTTCCTATGTTGTCCTCCCGCTCCTGACCCTCTGTAATTGTCTATTCTAAGGTCATTAGGATTAATAGATACATTACCTTTACTTGTTACAGGAAGCACCGCTACAGATACAGTAGAGGTATGTAATTTACCTTTAGACACCCTCTGTACTCTATGAACTCCGCCCTCTGATAGTAGAGGCTCAATAGCTAAATCTTTGCCCTGGAATAAAATTATAGTCGTTTTATTATCAGAAATTAATTCAGTCTTTATATCACTTTTTCTTGCATATTTAAGGTATACACTTAGAAGGTCATTAGCAAATGCTAAAGCTTCGTCTCCTCCTGTACAACCTCTTAATTCCATATATACTTTCATCATTTTTATCATTACTCCTTTTACTTATTAAATATCTTTATAGGGCTGTAAAGATACCTAATCTAATAAAATGGCTGTACATTTCATAACACCATTGTTCCGTCCTCCAACATTTTGATAGTAATATTATACAATACTTTGTTGACAATAGTCAATGAATTCAAGGTTTGACAACGCTATTACGCCCGAATTTATTCTATTAGTTTATAACCTAAAGTTAAGTGATAAAGAGGTTTTATTTGCCATATTTTTTATATTATTAATTAAATGTAATATAAGACCTTGAAAACCATTAATAATACACTTTTAGAGGACAAGTACATGTAGTATAATTCAGAAGTAATGTGCCTGTAATTCAGAAATACTTTGATATTATATAAATAAAATATAAAGCGGTAGGGTTATTTAGAAATTAAAATAAAAAGTAATTTATATCTTTCATCAAACTTAATGTGACAACTGAATAATGCACTCTATCTCCATTCTCCATACTTCTCATAAAATATATTAAGTTGATTTGAGAAAGTAAATACCATCCCCATAAACACCATATACTTCACAATAATATATTCTAAATAATAACCCATTTTTTATTTTATCAATATAGCGGAACTCAAACATGGTATAAAACATGGTCTTTGAACGGGAAATTTCAACTAAGATTAAAAGATTGAGTAATTATGATAGATGTTAAGGTCATATTAAATATAGACATTCTACACTATGGCTAATAACCATTAATATCATTAAAATTACATACAAATTAAAAAACATCAGAAACGCATTTATTGACCCTTTTTAATAGTTAATAAACCAACCAGTATAAACTAAAGATAAGACAGGCATATTACATTACTCTTTGTGGTTAACGTAGCAGTTAGCCACTTTTTTTATGCAAAAAAGCAATGTGATGAAAGTCCTGTGACTTCTATATAATACTTATTATAGATAAACAAAACAGGTATTTAAATTTAAATTTTATTTTGGAAGGATGTTGATTTTAATGAAAAGAGAGTATTTTGTATTATTTACATGTGACGAATGGAAGGGCTACGATTCAATGAGATTGGTGGGTGTATTTAGCTTAACTAAACTTAGAAAAGTAGTAAAGAAAATGATTAAGTCAGATGATTTCAGTTGTGACGGATATGACGTAAAAGATATAGATAATTTAGGTGGAAGCGATATAAACAATATGCTAACATATGGCTTTATTCAACCAATTGGTCTTAATGAAGAACAATAATTAGGTTAATTAAAAACAGGTGATACTAAAGTATTTTATTTTGAAGGAGATAGTGAAATGAAAGATTTATATTTTAAGGTTAAAAAAATTGAGTGTCGTGGAAGTGTTTATACTGGAATTGTCTTACCATACTTTGAGCAAAGAAGTTGGAATTGGGTAGGTATGGAACTTAAAACTGATATGGTTGAATTCGTAACACTTAATGGAGAAAAGATGAAGTTTAGAAAAGGTGCTAAATTTCAAATTACAAGGATTACTGATAAGAAAGTAAAAGATTTAATAGATGAAACTATTAATATGGCAAAAGAAGAATATAAACTTAAAATGAGTATGATAGACTTGAATAAACAAGGAGAGGCTTTACTACTTTATTCTGAAAAGAAGAATAAAGAAGTAACTACTAAAATCTCTGAAATTATTAAATGCCAAGGCTTACTTACTAATAGTGAGTTCATTGAAAAGCTTAATTCTTGTATAACATGCGGTTACAAAATCGAGTATGTTATATCAAATAGTAGACTTTTAAAGATAAAACTTGAAAAACAACATGATTTAGGTCACTGGATAAAAGAAGGTAAGTACAGTTTCTTATTCTTGGAATATGATGATAATGTTTGTGTTTGTGACAACTACAAAGATGACAAACAACTTAAAGACATTAAATCAAAATATTTTAAGAACCTTACTACTAACAAAGTTTCTGGATACAGCATTAAAGAAGACTTTCGTCCTCATGGCGGAGGAGATAAAAGAAGTGCTTGTGTATGTCAAGACTTTGAAATTGAATTAAAGAATGGTATTGAACTAAAGCAAGAGAATATCTCAAAGGTACTTGCCATTTTCAAAGACCTATTTGCCAATTTGAAGTAATAAAGTTCAAAAGTAAACATTATTAAAACAGTATCTTCGGGTGCTGTTTTTTTTATTCAATTCTACACAATGACATATAATAAATAAAGTTTATAAAAAGCAGGGAATTCATTAGAATTTATTATTGAAAGGGGATTTTAAAATGTATAGTTACACTTTTAAAGCAATTGCAAAGTATCAGGAGAAAGATAATTTAAGGGAGTTTATATTTTCTACCTATGCAACATCGGTAGAAAAGGCATATGCAGATATTGAGAACAATGCTAATCGTGTCTGCTGTGAATATCATAATCTAAGACTTGTGAAAATAACTACTATAGCAGATAAAGAGGAATATAGGGTTCTAATTTGGGAAGAGATAGAGGGTAGGAACGAATACAAAGTATTAGACAAACCTTTAGAGGTCGGCAAAGAGTTAGAAACATATAGTTACACATTTAATGCACTTTCCAGGTATCAAGAAAAAGATAAATTGGAGCAATCTAAATTTAACACATATGCAACATCGGTAGAAAAGGCGTATAGAGACATCAAAGATAATGCTGACCGAGTTTGCTGTGAGTACCTTAATCTTAGACTTGTTAAAATAACAACTGTCGTATTAGCAGAAAAAGATAGGGTGTTAATATGGGAAGAAAAAGATAGCATTAAAGAACAATTAGTATATAGTAAACCTCTATATGTTACAATTCAAGTTAAAAAACATAAATCAAAGAGAATTAATAAAAAGTGGATTAAAGAATATGGATTTAGGGAAGTAAGAAATGCTCGAAAAGGCGGGATAGTGGCTTGAAAAATATTGCAAGGTTAGATAGTGGATTAGAGCTTCGACAAGACTTTATTAAGCTCTATATTTATGGTAAATGAAGAATGAGAAAGGATAAGTGATAATATGAATAAGTTAGTTAAGAAAAATGATAAAGCAAAGATAAAAAGGGAGACCGCTAAAGTTCTAATAAGTAATATGATGAATGAATTTAGCTTGGTTATGAGTACAAAGAAAATGCTTGAAAGTTATAAGTGGTTTAGTTTAGCAAGTAGTGTTAAAGACGATGAACTAACCCTTGAACTAATGAAAGAAGCAATCAAAGAAGATACATGGCAGGTTAGAATACCAACATAAGAATAGGAGGATGTATTATGAAAGATACATTAAGATGTATAACGGAGGACAGATATTTTAAATGTGCAAAATTCATCACTATATGTAGGTCAGGCGAAAATGAGCATTTGAAGGCTAACCTATATAATACATATTTAGGAGTAGATGAATATAATGGTTTGCATAAAATAAAAGTTGATGATGTGATTGGTTCTACTGTAGACAAAACATGTTGGCTTACAGATGAACAGTTTAAGACACAGTTTGTTTTAGAAAAATAATTAACGGGGCTTCGGCTCTGTTTTTTTGTCTAAAAGTTATAAGTATATTAGTAAATTCTGCTAATGCCCATATAATATAAGATAAAAATATTTTATTAAAACAGGTAAACTTTATAAGTTTGTAATTTTAGGAGGATGTGTATTATGGAAAATGTTAAGATCAAAGATTTAATTGTAGGGAGTTCAATAGATACTTTCTTACTGGTAGGTTCATTAAAGGATAAGTTTGACAGAAATGACAAGCCATTTGTAGAGTTGGTATTAGAAGATGGAACTGATAAAGTAGGAGGCAAAATATGGAGTTCAACCTCTGCTGATTATCCTGATATAAAAGCAGGAAACGTAATAAAAATTCGTGCAAAAGTAGGACAATGGGAAGGAAAATTACAACTCACAGTTCAAAAGTGCAGAGCAATTATCCTAAGCGATGATGTAAATGCAGATGATTTTGTACGTAAAGCTCCTATTGAAGCAGAAGAAATGTTTAATTTTATCATGGGAGTGATAGAGAATTTTGTTAATCCGTATTTAAAGCTGTTAACTGCTACGATTTTAAATAACAATAAGGAAAAGTTATTATACTTTCCTGGTGGACAAAGTGTTCATCACGACATCAAATCAGGTCTATTATACCATATGATAAAGATGTTGCAATCAGCTATTAAAATTGCAGAGTTATATGAAGGGATAAATAAGGACTTACTATTTAGTGGTGTTATTTTACATGACATAGGTAAGGTTGAAGAGCTTGGTTCTGATACTAATGGTAGAACAGAAGATTACACTAAGGAAGGAAAAATGCTTGGCCATTTAGTTCAAGGTATTAAAATTGTTGCTTTTGCAAGTAAGGATTTAGAAATACCAGAAGAAGTTTCAACACTAATTGAGCATATGATAGCTTCGCACCATGGAGATGAAAGCATGGGAGCTTTAAAGAAGCCTATGTTTCTTGAAGCTGACATACTGCATAATCTTGACGCAATTGATTCAAGAGTATATATGTACAAAGAAGTTAATGACAGCTTAGATAACAATACTTTTAGTGATAAGCAATACTTTTTAGGTAATGTTCAGATTTACAAACATCATATATAAAAAAGGAGTGAAACTTAATGAGGTATGACCAAGTTTCTTATTTAAAAAGTCTATTAGATGGAAATTATAAACATATGACGGAAGAAGACTATGTTGAGTTAAAGGGAAGATTAGAGAAAATAGGTTCAAATAAAATAGATAAAATATTTGAAAAGGCATTAAAAGTTGATAAATAAAATCTAATACTTTATAATTTAAAAGATTATCTATTGAAAGACACTTGTATGAGTGTCTTTTTATTGATTTCAAGCCTTAATATAAATCATTTGTTGTAATTATTTAAACTGAATAGAATATATAAAGTTTACAATACAACAGCAGGTAATCGAATGATTTTTATTTTAGGAGGATATGTTTTATGGAGATTTCAAGAAATACAAGTTTTTATGAATGGTTTAAAGAAAGTAAGGTTGTTAATGAAAATGGACAGCCACTAACAGTTTATCATGGCACAAATAGCAAGGGAGATTTTAACACATTTAAGTTAATGGGAAAAGATATAGGTATTCATTTTGGTACAATAGAACATGCTGAATGTAGGTTAAACAGTAGTGATGACTATGAATATTCAAGGTTAATCCCTGTATTTTTAAATATTAAGAACCCATTAGAAGTAGAAGACATATTTGGAACACCATACACCTTTTTTAGAAAGATGTGTAATGATGATTGCTATGAAGGATATGGGATACTAACTGATGAAGAGGAGAAATATATTTGGTTAAAGTATGGAGATGATTTTGAGCAAACTGATTATTGGCATACTTTAAATGACGCTGAATTTTACAAAGATATGCTTAATTTTATTACTTCAAAAGGATATGATGGATTTAAATATCTCAATGATGTTGAGAAGGATGGTAGTAGTAATTATGAATATAGTTGGGTTGTATTTAATCCAGAACAAATTAAGGGGATATATACAATAAATTAAGGATACAAGATTACTTGTACCCTTTTTTTTATTTTGAATAAATACTTATGCTTTTATTTTCATGGTCTATACGCCAGTTTGAACCTTCTGCAAATATTTCTAACTTATCATCATCAGATAGTATTTCATATTGCTTTAATCCTCCAATAAGAAAGTATCTACCGCTATTGATTATATAACCCTCTTCCATAAATTCTTTCAGGAATTTATCCATCCTACGGGCTTTATCTATTCTTTTTTCGTCTTTAGTATCCATCTATTAAATCATCCTTTATGTTTAATATTTTTTATATTATACTAACTTATTTAAAATATAAAAAGAGCAGGAATATAATATATACCCGCTCTTAAAGTTTTAAGTTGTAACTTTCCCTAACAATTAATTATCAGTGGCAGTAATGCTGACTGGTACGCTTGTTTGATTACTCCAATTCTGATTGTTATTGATTGTTGTTGTAGGTTTATTTTTATCTATATTGTCAATTATGATATATGCTGTTGTCGAGTTTCCAACATTGTCTATTGCACTGAAATAATATACTCCAACATCTGTAACTGTATATGTTGTAGTGTTTCCAGTAACAGTATTTCCATTAGGAAGTACGATCTGCTTCAATCCAGAGCCAACATCACTTGCTGTAACAGTAATAATCATATTAGCATTAGACCATACAGAAGGTTTCGTTAATGTTAATTGAGGTGGAGTAGTATCTATATTACTCACCGTAATAGTTTTTGTTGTACTATTTCCTGCTATGTCTTTTACGATAAAGAAATATGTTCCGTTAGCACCTACAGTATAAGTAGTTGAATTTCCGCTTACTACTGACCCATCTGGCTTAGTTATAGAAGCCACTCCGCTTTGACCATCGGTTGCACTTGCTGTAATTGTAACAGTGTTACTTGTCCAAGCAGTTGTACTTTGTGTCAATGTTAGAGTAGGAGCAGTCGGGTCAATATTTGATACAGTTATACTTTTAGTTAATTTATTGCCAACATTATCTGTTATGTCAAAGCTATAAGTACCATTTGAACTAACTGTATATGTTGTAGACGTTGAATTAACAGTTGTTCCATCAGGTTTCTTTATGGAGGAAACTCCACTTTGGCTATCAGTAGCACCTACTGTTAACATTACGTTTCCATTAGTCCATGCTGTTGTGCTTGGAGTAATAGTTGCTGTAGGAGCTGTAGTATCTATATTACTTACAGTTATTGATTGTGTACCAATGTTTCCAATGGTATCCATAGCATTGAAAGTATAAGTTCCATTAGCACCTACTGTATATACAGTTGTTGGACTTGACACCCAATTACTATTAGGCACTTGTATCTGTTTAGTACCTGACTGCATATCTGACCCAGAAACAAGAATATTTTCTGGTTGGTTTGTCCACGCTGTAGGAGTAGTGTTATTATATAACATTGATACATCACTATCAGTTAAGGCTCTATTAAACACCCTTAAATCGTCAATTGTAGAGCCATTATACTTATAGTTACTATCCGCCAACCAACCACTTATATTTAAGCTACCTTGGAATACAGCAAGAGAGTTAGCAGGTGATGATTGCTTTTGAGTTAGTGCCTGTTTAACTCCATTTATATATATAGAGTTTAAGGAGTAGTCATTCTTGTTAAATACTAAAACTGTATGAACATACTGACCTGCTACATATGGGTTATTTATTCCATATACATCTCCTTGTGCAGTGTTAAATCCAAAGAACCCTCCTGTTAACCATGCGTCATAATTGCTAAACCCAATAGGCATTATATTGTTTTCACCATTCCACTTAAACCAAAATGAAGTTGAAACTGTTTGGGTATTACTATCAATTCCTAAATCGCTTAGAGGAATAGGTACTTGACCTGCTGTAATTTGAAGCCCGCTACCTGATTTACCATTTGTAAAGGAAGTTCCCGTACCAGTATAGACTTTTCCTCCAATAGTATTTATTATTTGGTTATTTTCAAATGCAAAATGACCTGTTTGACCATTTAATTGCACATTTAGTAAAGGTATTGAGCTTGTAGTGTCGTTTGATAGTGCTGTAGGAGCAGATTTATTCCCCACATTATCAACAGAAACCACTGATATATTATTGTAATCACTTGGGCTAATATCTACATAGTTATTTGTTGTAGAAGTAAGATATGTCCCATTTTTATATATCTCATAATTTCTAAATCCCGAAGTTACTGTTACACTTTGGGCAGGGCTTTGAGCTGATTCTACACCATATTTATCTACACTTGAAAGATTGTAGGAGTATGCTCGTCCTTGGTCAGCAACACCGTTCCATGAAACTCTTACATTCCCATTTTGGGGATTTGCAGAAATATTACCTGGCGATGGTGGAGCTACTGTGTCGGTAGCGGTTGTATCTGTATAATCAGATAACATAGATTGTTCATTTGTTAATGATAACAATTGACCGTCTCTAAACATCTTAACTTTTGTAGCATTACCATACTGAATGTCATCCATCCATAAAGTAGAGCCTGGCGGAACGTCATAGTTAACCATAAATAACAAACCCGCTTCTGACATACTCCAATTCCAATCGTCAGGAGATACTTTGGCGTTAAAACTAATAGTTTTCCATTCCCCATTAGTATTAAGACTACCTGTCCCAGTCCAAAATCCACTATGCCATGTATAAGTAGTTAATTCTGAACCTTGTGTTAGAGATTTTGGAAGACCTCCGTTAAGAGTTATTAATCCAGTAGTCGTATTTACGCTCATAATTTGCAAATTGTATAACGCATAATTAGCAGTATATATCCCAATTGCAGGTTGGTTTATAAAAGGTACTAAAAGTTGAGGTTTGTCTACATATATTTGGGTTGCTCCTGCGGAAGCACTACTTTTTAAATATATCTTTTGACCAACATAGTTACCCGAAGAAGGATTATCAAAACCTACTGCAACTCTACCAGGTCCACCATCTGCAATAAAGGTCATACCATTAATATTACCTGACGTTTTAATTTTCATTGTTAATGAAAAATCTTCACCAGGAGTTATATTTTTAAATCTGTCAGCAGGAACATATACTCTGGAAGTTCTTACGTTTGCATAATTGTTATAATCTTGCCACCATGCCTCATTACCATGAGTTCCCCAGGTGTCAAGAACTTTCAGACCCTTAGTTCCACTATATCCCTCTTGAACGACAGTTTGATTTCCATTAGGACTTAATCCAACACCTGTATTTGTAGAATAAGCCCCTGTTCCGTCAAAATTAGTTGTATACCTAACATTTGAACTTATCATTGGAACTCCCCATTTAATATAAGCAGAGTTTCCATTGTTCGTGGATTGAACTATTTGTGGAACTGAGGTATTAGTTGCCCCATATACGGGGTATGCAGGTGCAAGAGTTGATATGAACATAGCTAATGTAGCTAATGAAATAGATATTTTTCTTTTATTTAATTTTTTCACATTTTAGCCTTCCTTTCTAAAAGCTATTTTACAGCTCTATTGTTGACTGTAGTCAATGTATTCACTTTAATATTATATGTTTTAACTATAAAAGTAAAGGAAAAATTTTCTTAATTGGTTTTATATTCGTTTATATATTATTATAGTAATATTATAATGAGGTTATATAAAAACAATAAGAGAGCTGATATTTGTATATA
>Ga0183101_1000068_pt2 | contig 51154 bp, 36 predicted proteins | sample Biomet3_FD_127790 | JGI IMG/M metagenome (GOLD analysis project Ga0183101, IMG submission 127790) | Microbial communities from bioreactor (seeded with sewage sludge) at LBNL, California, USA - Biofuel metagenome 3 | ecosystem: Engineered > Bioreactor > Anaerobic > Unclassified ... | reverse complement strand
GTTTATTTGTCATATTCTTTTATTTTTTCCAGTTTTCCTATTAAAGCATATCTGCCGTCAGTATTTTTTGGTGAACACGTAGACAGCGTAATTAATTGATCAGATGCACTGACAGTAACACCTGAAGTGAATGTACTGTTCTCCACAAAACTGTTTACATAGCTGGTAAAATCATCTGCTGTATCAAATATCAGATGCACATAATCTGCTGTACCAACCGTTTCAATACCGGCAACTACTTCCACCTGATATAAAGCAGTTGGTGTGTCTATGGTAAATACTTTATGCGAATCATAATAGGACTGATCAATATAGTTATTCAGTGCTGTAAACATTCTGCCTTCACCGTTATACATATAGTGCGCATAGAATACTGTATTCTTATCTGTAAATCCTCTGGAATTACGATAATCAATAAAGACACATCCAGCATAGTTCGGTGTCCCATCGAACAGATGATCCAGATAATATGAGTTATCATCACTGTAAGTTACAGGATAATCAATTACGCTGTCAGGCAGAGTGATCCATGCCGCAACATTCTCATTCTGCTGTTTCAGATAATTCCAGTCAATCGATGATTTATTCGCTGCTGCAGAAGTAGTACTGGACGCTGTCGCTTCCTGCTTGGCTTCTGTTTTCAATGTATCGTATTTATTATCTGCTTCTTTATACCCTATTAATCCTGAAACAAGTTTATATCCTGAAAAACCAGCCACGATTAAAGCGGCTACCAGAATAATATCCAGTACTATTTTTCCCTTTTTATTGAGAATCTTTTTTGTTTTCTTTTCGTTGTTTTCGGACATTTCTGCTTCCTTTTCCCTCCTATTTTACATTTCCTCACAAACTGATGCAACAAAAGAACTATTTGTGGGATAATATGTGAATGATAGGGATTGATATTGTACAGATCAACAGGGTCGAACTCAAAGACGCTTTTATTAAACTGGTTCTGACCCCAGAAGAGCAGGAAGAACTGCTCGGCAGGCACACCGAAGCAGGTAAAAAGGAGTATCTTGCCGGTAGATTTGCCGTCAAAGAAGCCATATTCAAGGCTACTCAGGATCAAAATTACTTAACGTATGCATGTTTAACCTCTGGTAATGGAAAGCCTTACATTAAAGATCACCCAGAAATTGATGTCAGCATCTCTCATGATGGCGGAATTGCTGCGGCTGTTGTACAACTATAAAATGCGCTCTCGCGCATTTTTTTATTGTTCGTTCTGTAATCTCTGGACCATCGCCAGCAGTGACTTAGCTGAATTAAAGTTTGCCGGAACAATTTCTGAAGCAGGAATGGAAATGTCGTAATTGTCATTCAATGTAGAGATGATCTGCAGGATATCAAATGAATCCAGAATATGATCATCAATCAATGTTTCACAATTAGCGAAATCAACATCTTCTTTAATATCTTCTAATAAACCAATTAATTCATCCATTGTATTTACCTCTTTACATGCCCTATTTTACACTAATTGCAGGTGTATTCAAGATACTGGACTCCATGAAGTCCCTGGCAACCACATAATCATCTTCATCATTTCTTAGGATGATCTTCGGCATTGTTCTGCTCAAGAACAGATAGATGCCTTCAGTAATGGAATACGCACCAATATTGTTGAAGACCAGCAGGTCATTGATGGAAAGCCCTTTCCCATTAAAGGCACGGATCTCAACATCATTGGTGGAACATAATGATCCGCAGATGCACCATTCTTTGTCTTCTGTATCAGAAGTTGTCTTGATATGCTGCATGACTGGACTGTTCATGCCCATCATGGAGCCATAATAGTTGATATGGTTGATGCCGCCATCAATAATACAGTAATTCACACCTTCATTTTCCTTCAGGTCCATGACCCGGGAAATGTAGGTCCCGCAGTATGTAGCATAGAATCTTCCCATTTCAATTGTCAGATCCGCTGTCTCACTGATAGAACATAATTCTTCATGAATGTCCCTTAATGGGTTCAATGTATCACTGTAGTTATCCTTATCGAACATGGATACACATAGTCCTGGACCATATTCAAGCTTCTCCAGCTTCAGCCCATGTTCTGTTTCAATCTCGTGGTACAGATCTTTTAGCAGATCCAGTTCCTTCAGCTGCTTGGTCGTATTTTTCCTCTGCGTTCCGGCAAAGTAATGGATGCCCTTGATCACAGTATTTGGGAACTCTTCTGGATGATCAATAACATATAATAAATCACTCTTTGACATGCCAAACTGTGATCCGGCATTCAGTCTAGGAAGTACAGGTACAGTCTTGTTCTCGCGTACTGCCTCTTCACTGATTTCATGCATATGCTTCAATGATTCAGCGGTGAAGATATCGACGCCATATGTCATCGCTTCCTTGATATCCACTGGTGTCTTGTTGACACCTGAATACAAGATCTTAGACGGTGCTACATGGAGGTTCTCGCAGATGGACAGTTCTCCTGGTGAGCAGACTTCCAGATGGTCGACAAACTCTGCCATGACAGGGATCAGAAACGGATTTGCCTTGATGGAATAGCATAGGTGGTATCTGCCATCCGCAATCCTTCTCATCTCTGCAACTCTCTCCTTCAAAGAAGCCAGATCAAAAACATAGCATGGCGTGCCATATTCTTCCGCAATCTTTGAAAGTTCCTTCTCTTTTAACATTACTTGATTCCTCCAAGTGCTTTTAACTGATTACGGTCAATTTTACCATTCTTTGTCATCGGCATTTCTTCCAGCTGTGTCAGCTTATTTGGCAGCATGAACGGCGGCAGGATATCTCTCAGTTCTGTCAGCAGTTCCTTGCCTTCTCTGTCACCTGTATAGAACAGCAGGATCCGTTTCTTTGTCTGGTCATACAGGCAGCAGGCTCTGGTAATACTTCTTCTCGCCTGTACTGCTGTTTCAATTTCACCAAGTTCAATACGATGTCCCAGATGCTTGATCTGGAAATCTTTTCTAGATGTGTAGACCAGCTCTCCATTCTCTAGATATTTGCCGAGATCGCCAGTACGGTAGATCCGCTCATACGTCTTCTTGTTCAATGGGTTCTGGGTGAAGACAGCCTTTGTCTTCTCTTCATCTTTATAGTACCCCAAAGCAACACAGGTGCCGGAAACACAGATCTCGCCCTGCACACCTGGATCAGTGACCAGGTGGTCTTCCTCATCCAATAAGAAAACTTTTTCATTCGAGAAGGATCTGCCAATCGGAATATTCTCATCTAAGGCATATTCTCTGTTCTCTAAGATATGGAAGGAGCAGTTGCAGGTGATCTCGGTCGGTCCATATAAGTTGACAAAAGTAGCATTCGGAAGTGCCGTTCTCCACTTATTCAGCTGCTTAATTGGCATGACTTCGCCGCTGAACATAATCAGACGGACATCACTTGGAACCTTATAGCCAAAGCCATTCATGATGGAGACGAAGCACATCGCACTGACAGCCCAGATCAGAACCGTTACATGGCGGTCACAAAGATAATCCATTAATAATGTCGGATTGGAAAAGTATTCACGCGGAATGATCACAACCGTCGCACCCGTATAAATGCCGGAGAAGATATCCTTCACCGATACATCAAAGTCAAACGGTGCCTGGTTGCCGATAATATCATCTTTGCGGATGCCAAACGTCTGATCCAGGATCTCAATGAAGTCAATGACGCTGCGGTGGCAGACAGTCACACCCTTTGGGGTCCCCGTTGAACCAGATGTAAAGTTGACATATAAAGGATCAGTGTCCATGGCATCTGAGCGGATCCTGTCCAACACGGAATGATTGACTGCTGCCTTCTTCAAGATATCTTCAATCTTGACGATCTCAATCTCTCTTTCCGCAAACAGTTCCTGTGCCTTGGCAAAGTTTTCTTCATCCGTTAACAGGATCTTTGATTCCAATACATCTAATATTTTATATAAACGTACTTCCGGCTGTCTGGTATCCAATAAAGAATAGAATCCGCCGGCGTATACGGCACCGAACATGCCGGAAATTGCTAATACACTCTTTTCTAAGTAGAAGGATACCGGTTCATTCATAGCAATTTTCTCTGCCAGAAAAGACCCAATCTTCTGGGCATTGGTGACCAGCTGGATATATGTTATTTCTCTGGAAGGATCCGCAAACGCTGTTTTTTCCGGATAGACGCGTGCACTGTCTTCCAGCCACTGCAATACATTCTTCTTATTCATAAAACCCTGCTTTCATCAGAACCCGGCATACATCATTGCAACTGCATCATAACCAGGTCCATATGCACCAAATAGTATAACCGCAAATATCAATGCATACAAAATTCCCCAGCGAGCAGCCAAAGGCATGCCTTCAAACTTCTGACGGATCGGGTACTTCTTTTCCTTCAATACACTGACAATGATTACAACAATAAATGCTAAAGATACCGTTACATAATCCCACACATCCATGCCTAAATACGGAAGTGTAGAGACACATCCCTTCCAGTTAAAACTCACAAAGATATTGCTGAACATCTTCCAGCCTAGAGCGAATGTAGATGCACGGAAGAACATTTCACCAAAGATAACAATAATGAACAGCTTAATGAAGCGGAATGTCCTGATGCCCCATCCATTTACATTCAAATTGTGTCTTTCGCACCAAGCCTCAAATGGCTTCTCCGCAAACATTTCGATGATCATGAACACAAAGTAGTAAATGCCATAGAAAACATATGTCCAATATGGTCCATGCCAGAAGCCATTGGCCAGCCATACACATAACAATGCAATGGAAGGTCCAAGGTATCGAGCCAGCAGTTTATGACCTTTTTTCGTTAAATGCTTGGTCAGATTCTGGATAGGCTTGGATAATGAAACAGGATAGAAAATATAGTCACGGAAGAAGGTTCCTAATGTGATATGCCAGCGATGCCAGAAGTCTCCGGCATTCTTAGCAAAGAAAGGCTGACGGAAGTTTTCAGTGATCGTAATTCCAAAGATCTTACCTGCACCGATTGCAATATCAATGGTACCCGCAAAATCCATATATAACTGTATCGTGCAGAACACCGCACCAATCAGACAGAGACCGCCATTATCGGAATGATCTCTGAAAATAGCAGTCACAACTGGTGCTAAATGGTCAGCAATGACCATTTTCTTGAATAAACCCCAGATAATACGTTCATATCCGACAGCCAGATTATCTGCTGTAATTGAATACCCAGCAAACAGATCTGCAGACAATTCATTAAAACGTGTGATAGGTCCTTCCAAGATTGTCGGAAAGAAGCTTGTATATAAAGCAAGCTTGAAGAAGTTCTGCTCTGCCTCAATCTTCTTATTCGATACATCAGAAAGGTAGGAGATGCATTGAAGTGTGTAGTAGCTGATGCCAATCGGCACAGCAATTGTCAAAGCCGTAAAGCTTCCACCCCATAAGCTCGTTACTGAAGAACCGATGAAGTTTGTATACTTTAAAACGACAAGGACAGCTAGATTCAATAATACAGATACAACCAAGATCCGATGCTTCTTTTTCTTGAAAACTTTCCTATCCATCCCCTCTGGTGCCTTCTTCATAGAAGAAAGCTTACGGGCGAACAGATATGTCATAAACGTAGTAGCTACATTATATAAGAGAAGGAACTTTGACCACATAAAGAAGAAACCATAATCCGCAATCAGTAAAACCGCCCAGCGGAATTTCTTAGGCGTTAGCTGATATATGACAGCGACAAGTGGTAGGAATGCCGCAAAGAATAATGGTGAATTATATGATAGTGTCATTTATTCCTCCTATTCTTATAGATACGCATAGTTAAGTAATCTTCTAACCATTCTGAATATTCACTTTCTCCTCTATGATCTTTTAAAGAGAATTTATTTTTTAAGATATTGCCAATATCCGATGTCACCTTTTTCGATCCACTCAAATTAACGTGATCTCCACCATCTCTTGTATCAGTACTCCAATCAAAAGCAATTTTCTCCAAAACTGATTTTTCGTTGTAATCGATGTAATCAACACTATTAGCAGTACACCAATTTTCAATAGAATCATGCTTTCCTTGTGTCCAGTTTAAAGCAGAAGGTGATGAAATCATTATTAACTGAATCCCATTATCTTGGCATAATTGGAAGATTCCATTTAATTTTTCCTGCATCAGCCCTTCCAATGGCTGAGCACTTACGGAATTTTCCATGTAATTTTCACTTCCAGTGTATGGTACTACCAATTCACTTAAGTTTGCCCCTAAGAAAGCAGCATCGCCGCCTTTCTTGTTGTCATCACTATAAACATTGTGGTAATGCAGTATAGGTACCATTTTCGACAGCATATATTTATAAAGATTGACCTGATTGAACAAAGTATTCGCTCCTAAAACTACAACAGAAGGCTTTTGGTTCTTTAAAATTTTGTTTAACATTACCAATGAATCTCCCGCCCACTGGCCGGAGGTTGAACAGTTATACGATGCGATTCCATATTCACCAAGGAGCTGCAAAGGTGAAATTGAAGACCAGCACTCACTGTCCCCAAGAAATATTACATCCAAGCAGTCAGAATCCAAATCAGCGACTTGACCACTTTTCCTTAATATAGAAAGATATTGATATCCATCATTGATAAATGGATAAAATGGGATGTTCATTACGGAAAAAAGGAGGCAGAAAACTGCCATAAATCCAACTATCTTTTTCAAAGTTATATTCTTTCCCATTTTTGCCTTTCACATATTCGTATAAATACTTGTTGATGAATACAGATCATCCCATGCCTGATACTGTGCATCTCCTCGATGATCAGTCAAATCATAATTCTCTTTTAAGACTTTACCAATATATGCATTGACCTTCAGTGTTCCATAGAAGTTGACATGGTCTCCTTTATCCAAGGAATCCGTAGACCAGTCAATTCCTATGTCATCTACTTTTTCATTGAGATCCAGGAAAGTGACATCATTTGCTTTAGCCCAGTCAGAGATAGACAGGCTTTTCCCTTCGGTCCAGTTCTTTGGCGATGGGGAAGCCACCAATAAGACTTCTATTCCCTTTGACTTGGCCAGATCAACAATCTTTGTCAGATAGGACTGTGCACCATCAGACATTGACGTTCTCTTTGTACTGGAATCCATATAATTTTTTGGACCAGTATATGCAACCGCAACCTTACGGTACCAGAATCCCTTTAAAACAGACGCTCTTGCATATTCTGTATTCATTCCAGATATAATTTCAGGAATCTCCGCAATCTTATAGAACGAATGGTAATGCGTAATTGGCAGGACCTGTTCCATGAACATTTCCGCTGTATCTTTACTGTTATACAGCGTATCCTTTGTAAATAAGGTATTTACTTCAAGAACAACGACTTTTGGGCTCTGACGCTTTAATTCTTCCTGAAAAATGGCATATACATCTGTAATTCTCTGTGCACGTGATCCAGTATTATAGCTGGTGAATCCCTGTTCTCCATATAACTGAACCGGTGAATAAACGTCGCAGCTTTCACTGTCCCCCAGGAACAGCACATCAATGCTGTTTTCCGGTTCACTTTCCATAGCACGCACTTTACGTTCTACAGCCAAGATATCATAGGCTTCATAGTCAGATGGGCTGACCAACGCCGAAGATCCTGCCAGAAGAACTGCCAGGAGAACTAAAAATAATACAATATTTCTTCTTTTGTTACTTTTGCTCATATTTATGTCTGTGACCGGCACAGCATTACTATTATAAGGGTAACCATTTTGGAATTATACGAAAATTTGCTGAAAGTTAGAGAAAAAATACCGTTATCCAGCACTTTCCCCACTGGCCATGCATGATTTTCTGCCATGCACAGAAGTTATGAAAGAATGCTAAGATATTTCATCTCCTTTTCACCAATTAGGAGAGCCGCAGAATTGTTTCATTCTTACAGAAAAACATCTTTTAGTACGTAAAAAGGGCAATTCATTCCTGCCCCTTTTTGAAGACAAATAGTTTTGATAAGACATAATTCACGATGATAACAACAACTTGCGATACCAGTTTTGCAATGTTTGCATTTTGTTTTAAGACCGTGACCAGCAGAAACATAATTCCCATATCTAGCAGTAAACTTGCTCCTCTAGACAGGAAGAATTGAATTATTTCACTGATAATATTCTTATTCTTCGAATGAAATACAAACTTTCTGCTCATTACATAGGCAAATGTAACAGATGCAATCCATGAGAGAATATTTGCCACCTGGAGCATAAATGCATTATTCGGATCTGCAAATGTCCAGATACATAGATAATAGACAAATAAGCTTATGACAGTCGTCAGTACACCCACCACAAGGTAATCAAACAGTTCTTTATATTTTAAATAGAGCTTTTTCATCCTTTTACTATACATTGATTGCATTAAAAAAGCACCTGCAAGTCTGCAGATGCATTTTAGGATCATTGAATTACAACGTTTGCCCATACATCTCCAGGTACTAAAGAAACATATGTCTTGCCGCGGTTGATTTCCAATTCCTTTCCACTGGCATCATAGTAGTGCATAATGCCAGTTTCTCCGCTCTTTTTCCAAGTAATTGCTTCTTTTACACCATTGGTCAGATAATAGCCGTCACCTGTGCTGTCTACAATATTGTAGTAAATCAAACCACCCTCCGGATATTCTGTATATGGGGCATCCAGTAAGAAGACATTCTGGAATGTTAACGTCTGGCCGTCATCACCATCCTGGTGAAGGATGCCATACATTGACAGATCATAGGTCTTCGTTTCTGCATTATATGCCAAAGTCGTTCCATTATGATCATATGGCAGAGCAACCGAGGTTGCCGCTGTGAAAGCAGATCCGGTTGTATTTACAGCCAAAGTATATTTTGCAAAATTGAAGTGATCTCCATCCTGCTTATACTCGTTGTAGTTCAGACTGACGCCATAGTCAGCAGCATTGTTTTGAATATCTCCCGGCAGAATATATTCTGTAAATTCCCAGTTCTTACCATTTGCCACTCTGGAAAATACACCTGATAAGTTCTGTGCACCATATCCAGATTCCATATATGGAGTTGCATAGAATGCCTCTCCATCATGGCATAGAATTGCGTTCCACTCAGCTGCCAGCCAGACATTGGTCGTACGGGCTGAACGGACATTCCCTATCTGAGGAATATTTGCATAATCCTTATATACAGCCATAAATCTTGTAATACGTTCATTCTCTAAACTATTCATCAGATCATATACAATATCTGCTTCTGCAAGACCATAATGCGGTAATGCAACGTATTCACAGTCAACCATGACTGCAATTGGTCTTTGATCTTTTAAGGTTGTAGAAATTGGCAGGCCTGTTGTTTCACTGAAATATGTACCTGCTGGTGCCGCATATGGATCCGGTGTCGGTGTAGGCGTAGGTGTTGCGGTTGGAGTAGCGGTAGGTTCTGCTGTTGCAGCAGCTTCCTTTTTACCACATCCTACAAGGCTAAGCGATAATCCGCAAACCAAAGCTACATTGATATATTTTGTTATTTTCATTTCAACGCCCCTCAAAATTCTATTTCTATCATACAAAAAATATATGTCGAAGTCCAAAAGAACCAGAAATATTATTGTTATGATTTTCAAACTCTACTGATATTACTGTAAATTATTTCTAGTCCTTTTACATCAATATTCATCGGCTTATCCAAAATCACTGTTCTATTATTAATAGTAACGTTACGTACATAATCACTGTAATTCAATTTGCCAAATAAACTGCAGATTGAATTTTCATATTCCACAGTAATTGGTTCGGAAACATTCATACTAATATTAGGCATTATGTTCTGATTGGCACATTTCAGCAAATATAAACTTGCAGCCAAGTTGATGCTCTCATTTTCGCATAGATGTGCATGGACCTTGTACGCAGCCTTTATATTATTTATGTATTGTTCTCTTTCTGTCGTTCTTCCTTGTTCCTGAAGTGCATCTATGGTAACTAGGTGATTGGACAGGTCATGATAAAGTCTACGGATATACTGATTCCTAAGCTGCAGCATCTTAAAATACCGGATACGATTTTCAATAACATACTTTCTCTTTTGAATCTGTTCTTCAATCATCAGTTCACTTGACAGCTTCAGCATCAGATCCATCATCATCCAGTCTACGATGGCAATAATGAAAACAAGAAGACTCATCAATACTGTTGACAATGAATTTCCGGCATAAATCCATAGCATTGTACTAAGTAAAACTATCTGAGCAATCCAATAATGCCAGGCAATGATTGTATATTTTTTAGTCATGACTGCGGTTCACCGCCTATCTGAAATAAGACTTCTACATTATGCATCGTTTTATCTTCTGTAAATTTCATTGAACCGTTATAACGACTCAGCAGATCTCTGACAATACGGATTCCTTCGCCTTGTACCTTTTTATTCAATGCAATATATTTTCTAGGCAGATTATTGTTTAATTCAATTCTGTATAAATTCGATGCTTTTTCCACTTGCAAAGAAATCGTCCTATTCTTTTCGTGATTTCCTTCAACTGCTTCCATTGCATTATCCAAAAGATTCGAAAAAAGCTTTACTATGTCAAGATCATTCAATGTGTTCTCCATAGAACACATTATTTCAAAATCATAATCAATATGCATCACATGAAAACGGTCAGCATAGCTCATCAACAACGCGTTCAATATTATATTATCCGTATAGACATGATCACGATATGCATGATAATGTTCTGTAACAAGCAAACTGTCTTCTTTTGAATCAATGTGGTCTACAGCAGCTTCAATCTCAGTCTGCAGAGCTTCTGCTTTGCTGTTTTCTTCAGCAAGATAGTTCATCTGTTCATCGATTGTCTTCTCTGAACTCTCGATTTCTTTAGACTGCATTCTTAATTCAACAGCTTTTCTAATATGACTATGCATATAGAAAAAACCTGCCTCACCTAATATAAACATGATTGTAATGACAGTAACTGCAATTGTATTGATTTTGGCGCCGTAAATGATAATGTAGCTTAACATTGAAAGCACAATGACCTGAAACAGAATTCCAACAAATGCTATGGTGAGCATTTTCCCAGGAATGATACCGATATCCTCTCTGCCAAAAATGCGTAAAGCAATCAACAGTACAACAATATCCATAGAATCATTCATAAAATACAGCAGTGCTGTAGCATCAAATGCCTGCTCGTACACACCTGCTATATTCATATGCATCAGTGATGAAGCCAATGAGAATGTGAGAAGTTCGCCCATTGCAATTAATATCATGAACGGAATATAAGCATTGACTACAGCTTTCTTGAATGGAACTTTTAAGATCAACATGATTGAAACAACAATCACCACTGAATTTACAAGAGGTTTGACCCATTGTGCAGATAATAAAGGAACCGTCAGCATCCATGCGTTTACATAATTGAGAGAGATTGTAATGACCGTCATCTCAGCAGCACAATGCAAAAAATTTCTTTGAGAATCAAGTACATGATAAAAAAACCAGAAATAGATAATACCCTGCAGCACGTAATTGCATAGTTTAAGCAATGCTATTGAATTACTCATATGCTGCACCTGTCAGTTTCTATTCTGGTGAGATTTTATGAACGATTCTTGGAAATTCTTCATATACATTCTGCCAATTGGCAGACTTCTACCATCTGACATCGTGATGCTTAATCCATTCATTTTAATAACATGTCTTAAATTCACAACAAAGGAGCGATGAATTTGAACGAAATCTTCGCTGTTCAGCATATTCTTTATTTCATCATTATTCAGATACATTTGAATCGCTGGAGCATTAGCAATATTGAATTCTGCTATGCGCAGTCTTTTTTCAATGTACAAAATATTCCGCTTATTAATGACATTCCATTCTCCTTTTGATTTCAAGGAAATAGAATTGTTTTTTTCTTCATCATTTCTTTGATTCAATGCATTCTTGATTGCACGGGGAAGCATTTCATCCATCTTATCTTTTTCTACAAAGAAGGCATGCCTCGCATCATAAACATCCAAATAATATTTATGATATGCTGTTACAAATATGATCTTCGTATCCGGTGAGATACGGTTAATTCCCTGTGCAACAGCGATTCCATTTGTATTTGGATTCAGTTCGATATCCATTTCAACTAAATCAAAGTGGCTCTTTTTCACTGTATCAATCAAATCCGTTGGTCTATTGAAACTTGATACTTTGCATTTAAGATGCATCTCATTCATCATGAAGGAAAGTGTCTTTTTTTGAATTTCCTGATTGATTACTGTTTCATCGTCACATACAGCTACATGTATCATAATCCCCACCCCATTTTCAATTTGATACCTGCTATCTATATATACGAGCAAATTATAGCAAAATTTTACAGGTAATTACATTAAAAATGTTGTTCGTTTCATGCAGGAATTATGCGAATTAAAACCAGGCTCCTACCTTATAATGAACACAGCTTGTGTTGTTCATTTATAGCCGCTGTTTGATCTTCGTGTTCTTTTTTAATGAAAAATTATTGCTTTATAGATTTGATGATAATCTATCATTCGTTATGTGATTTTTAAACTTGCTGAAGATATTAATCGGTGCTTTTCAGCAAATTCTAGTTGTTTGTTGAGCCATTTTGCTGTTCAGCTTTTCGATCACTGATTGAAATTAACAGAAGCATAAAAAATACGCAGGCAAAACCCACTCCATCCCAGAAGGTAAACGGACTGCTCATGAATAAATATGTTACTAATGCAGCAGTAATAGGTTCTGTAAAACCATATAATACTGCTTTCGAAGCTCCTATCAGTTTGACACCTTCCATATAGCAGGTGAAAGCCAGCACATTATCAACCACGACAATAAAAGCAACACCTAATAGACCCTTGATTGATGGAATATAGCTGATGTTCCAAATCTGGAAGACAATTGAGAAAAGGAAACAGCCCATCAGGAACGCCCAGCTTTGTAGAATTGTAGATGAATACTGCGTCAGCAGACGTCTTGGAGCGACATTATAAATCATGACACTGACAGAGCACCCTATCCCGGCAATCAATGCAGCCATTGGAATAGAACTGGTCATCCCCTGTCCATGCGTCGTAATCAAGAACACACCTACCATTGCCAAGGTAATTGCAATGATTTCCAACTGCCTAGGTCCTCTCTTTTCCACGATGCATGAGAATATCAGAATAAAAATTGGGGCCAGATCTTGAAGAATCGTAGCTGCACCAGCAGTGCTTAATTGAATTGTCACATAGTACAGAAGCTGACAGGCGCTTATCCCAAAGATTCCATAAAAAATCAGGTCAGCAGCATTTTTCTTTGTTTTCCAAGGTTCGAATGTCCTTTTTCCATATTTAGATAAACAGAAAACAAATAAAATTACAGCAGAGGCCCCCATACGAACTGGAACAAGCCATCTGCTATCCATACCTTCATAATCAAACAAGTACTGGCCTACTGAGCCGCTGAGTCCCCATAGTATCCCACCGACCGTTGCCAAAATTGCCCCTTTTACATTTTTATTCATGGTCCAAACACTTTCTTTGGTTCTGTACAATCAACCTTTTTATTTACTATTTGTGCAGAACAATTTTATATATCTGTTCATCTTCATCATTTGAACTGTCGATCATATCACGAATGGACAGACTTCCATCATTTTCAAATGATAATCCATTACTTCTGCAGTATGAAGAAAACGCGCCATAGCTTGCCTTGTTGGCAAGAGCAATAGAAACACCTACGTTCTTATTCACTGCTTTGGCATAATTGATAACTTTGTCGATCAGCATATTTGAATATCCTTTACCACGATATTCACTCATTAAGCCAATTTGCCAAACAAATACTTCTTCGCCAGTTTCAATTGACATAATATATCCAGCTGGTTGATCATCAGACAACAATATGAAACTTCCCTTACTATAGAATTTACAGATGATCCAATACGTATATAGCGTATGTACATCAAGCGGTGAACACTTGCCAGCCATATACCTTAAAATTGCATTATCACTTTCAACAACATTTCTAACAGCTAGTTTTTCCATATTCTTTTCCTTTCAGCGCAGCGTCTTTCTAACAACTGCAACAGAGAAATATCCAATTAAGAATGAACCAATGCAGTTTTCTACAGCTGTCATAATACAGATAAACAAGCTGACCGGTTCAAACTGAGATACAAATGGAATAATGTTTTCCAGCGAATATACAAATGATATGGTGATTTTATCCCATAAAGATACGGAATTGATACTGGAAGCGACAGACAGATTTCCATAATTCCAAGATCCATTCATTGTATTGGAAAGACTGAATGAATCAATCCCCTTTAATAGAACTGATGGAATATAAATAAATAAAGTGAAAGATAACATTACCACTAAAAGAGCACTGATGACCCTGATTGGTGATATTCCATATTTTCCACAGCCATATAAGATTTTATAAAGGAATTGCGTAATATGCCATGGTGTAGCATTTTCAGGTTCTTTTCCATGCAGGACTGAATCAAGAATCGGCTTATACTCCATATATAGAATAAATGCAGTGTCTTCATCATCGTATATGCCGATTTCATTGAAATTTTCCTTTAACATGATGAAATCATTCGCCTTTGCAAGTCCTAATTTATTCTCTACATTGACTGCTGTCTTGAAGCAGTCAACACGGTCGTTATTATAAACTGCTAATAAAAGCTTATTAATGATTCTTGTCCCGCCCAGTCCTTTAGAATAATACCGATACTTCTGCTGAAAATAAGTGGATTCTGTCGATACAGATGCCCAATTTGATGTTGATACAATTTTGCTGTAATTATTAGTATCTAAGAAAGAAAGCTTGCTGACATTTCCAATCATTAAAGTCTGATGTATCTCACAGCTCCTTATCAGCATATAAATATTCGGGCAGATTGGTTTTGACCTGTATTTATTCTGTGGCAGTGGAATAAAGCTTAAGTTAGCAGATGGAAAGTTTGGAATATCTTGAAAAATAACGTCACCCTGCAGCATTTCTACATCACGAAATTCCAAACGAGATCCATCCTCAAAATTCCCATGAAGTATTCTGAACAGAAAATCATTGTTTTTAATTGGCTTTATTTGGAAGTCATACGCTTCATTTGAATAGTATCTGCCAAATATTGTCTGAAAACAATTGATGCTGATCCGACCAAAATCGATATTTGTAAACGTTAGTTCTGTCGAAAAACGTGTATCTTCAAATGACAAAAGCATATCCATTGCTGAGCCGGTAAATTTCACATCGTTAAAATTCGCTGCGTCATAGAATCTAGCATTTCTGAAATCCAGTGAACAGGAATTATAGTCATTTGACGAATACTCATATTCATTTTCATCCGAAAACATGAATACAGCATTCTGCATCAAAAATCTGCCACAGAATGTAGATTCTCTAAAACATGCACCTTCTGTAAAGATTGGCGTGCCGCTGTATTTAATTTCAAAAGACAATTTTGTTTCGCCCGTAAACACAATACTTGGTGCATTGAAAAAACCGATACGAATATTTTTCTTTTCGTATTCTCTATGTCTTTTGAAATACTCATCAATAATTTTCTGTATATCAAATGAATTTACAACAACTTGATTGCAACCATTTCTCCTTGGAAGCTTCGTTAAATCAATTGATATTAAACGTGATTCATTATTAAAGTCCACAACTTGATATGTACTGTCCAAAATATCTTCAATGCTATATGAAGAATCAATTAGTTCCTTTTCTGGAGAGTCTTCTGTATATAGGTACTCATTATACAGATAGGCTGGATTATGTTTCCAAAGTATGCGGTCAAGGATATAACGTGCTCCTGGAATTGTATAAATTCCTGCAGTTCGTTCATCAATTTTCAAGAATTTATAATCATAGTCACCACAATGATCATCTGTAAATCTATTTAAAAAATCAGTTACATCTGTTTGTGAAAGATTGAAATCTTGACTGCTGATATTTGCAGCATGTTTTTTAATCAAATCTTTGATCTGGTCTTCATAGACAGTACCCGATACGGTACGGATATATTCCATGATGTCAAACCACCAATCTGGCCGTTCGTATTTATTCACAGTACTCATAGTTCAATCCTCTATATTGTTGATAAACACTTTAAGTAATTTCTTTATAAATCTATTTAACATACTCTGACCATATTGACTCAATTTGGTTTTGTTCTGACAATCCAGCTTTTTCCTTAATAGCGTTCATACAGCAATTTTTATAACTAGCGTTAAAATTAAAGCTTTTTCACTTTTTCGTATGGATTGTTACTTCCAACTTCTTCATAGATATTAGCAATCTTTAATAATCTATTAGATATCTCTGCCACTTTGCCTGAAGCACTTTGGCAGTCTTTCATAGTATCATCCAGTACTTTAAGTATTGATTTATAATGTGCACCTAATCCATTTTGCCTTCCTTGTGCCTCTATAAATACTGAATTTGCATCTTTTGTAATATTTTCTGTAGTTTCCAAAAGAGAACTTGCCATTTTTCTAAGAGCTGCAGCACCATATTGATCAGCTTTATATTTCATTTTATTAGCTCCTTTCAGTCATCCATCTTAGCTTCTTGATTAGCTTTGCGAATTTTTTCTATTTCTTGTTCCAAAGCCGCGATAATTTCGTTAATTGTCTCAAAGTTATTTTCTATTATGTTGACTTTAGCTTTCATGGTAAGATTTAATGCCACTACAGAATCATCTTCTTCAGTATTATCTACACAATCCTGAGCGGCTTGAATCATTACATTGCAATTTTCCTGTGTGTTTTTTACAAAATTATTTAATATTTGAATCATTTCTTCATAAGATTGTTCTTCAGCCATTGACATATTATTTACCCTCCTGTAATTTATTCATCTGTCTCAGCATATGGATTAATGACATTACCTTGTTCATCAATTGACCATCCCTCCCATCCGATTCCTTTATGCAGATATGGTCTCAAAGAATACTTTTCAAGCGAGTCATCAAATTCGCAGATATGCTCCGGAAGCGTGCTTGCAATTCTTGTATTGAAGAAATTCCTTGAATCTTCTGCAGACAACTGGAATGACATGTGATATCTAAAGAATTCCTGTCTTAAACCGCAATGCTTTATTTCTGAATAATCATTTAGATTTAGCATAAAATGGTATCCCAGACGACTGCCTTGTTTAATAACATAAACAAAGTCTTCCAAAGCATTATATGCTCCTGCTTGAGATTCACTTTCAGATGAAACAGAGCCTTTATTCTCATTGTCTTCAACTTGTGGAGATACTTTTACTATATATGACTTTTTGAGTTCGGAATATGCATCAGATAGTAACTGCTTTGTTTCATCCTCTGTCTTTTTTTCCGCTTTAGCTTTTTCAATTAATTCATCTTTTTTTCTCATCCATGCAAAAGCTAACTTTCTATTTTGTTCATCCTCCTCATCAGACGCAACTGCACCTGATTTAACAAACGATGCCTGCATCGTTTGAAGAGCAGAACCACTTGAGACAGCGGCACTTGGGTTTGTATCAACAAATTCAAAATCAGTACATATGCGATCCATTCCAACCAACAGTATCAATTTGTTTCCTGCTTCTTTATTCATAATTTTTTTCTTGAGAAGCTTTATTGCATCACAAATATTATCCAAATCCAGAATTGCTTCCGCTCCAATTGTTATTAATAAATTCTTGTATGACTTATATAAACGGTTTTTACTATACGCCCAAATTTCAACATCTCCATTTTGTAACTTATATGATTTAGCTGCAGATAGTAAAATGGATGCCGCACAAGCTTGTTCAGCGCCTCTCGAAAGAAGTAGAATATTCTCTCTTGTTTCAGAGGATAATGTAGTCATTCTCATCTTTGTCATCAACCTAGGTGTACCCAATGACAAAAACATTTCCTCACCAGAAAAATCTTGTTTTTCATTTTCTTTTAATTCCTTGATTCCCGAAAGCAAATCTTCTTTTGGGAAAGCATCAAACGTATTTCCATCTACAAGTACAGGATGTTTATCCATGTAACTATGTATATCTTTTGGATCATATTCTTCGACTGAGTGCATTGAATTGTTGAGATAGTCAATCATTTCGTCTCTTAAAGCGTAATCCTTAAAATACATAACAAGGAAACGTTTCACCTGTGGCATTGTATCTGCACCTGCTCTAAACTTAACCAACGCATAATGCGGGGGCAGGGCATCCATCCAATTCTGGACTTGTTCTGTTTTAAGATTTGCTGATAGTTCAAGAGTTTCTACAATTTCATCTTTTGCACTCTTCATAGCTATTCGTTGCTGGATCTGTGCTCTGGCAGTTGATGTCAAACCACTGACACCAGTCGTAAATGTCTGAGAAGAGAACAAAAACTTAATACCCAAAGCTGCTCCTTTAGCCAGGATATTTTGCAGTTTTAACTGATATACATTATCTTCAGCAATAGACTGTGACATGATAGAAAATTCATCAAGAATGACAAAAATTACAGGAAGCGGTTTTTCCAATACTGTAGTATCTATCTGATCGATGCGCTGTACACCTAAGCGAGAGAACAGTTTTTGTCTCTCCATCATTTCTTCTGTCAATTTATCTAACAGGTTGTATACAAGTTCGGTTGATTCATCCAATAATACATATTTTACGTGTGGAGGCAGATGTTTAATGTAACGTTTGAATTCAAGCTGTTTAAAATCTGCCAGCCAAAGTTCTACATTATCTGGATGATAATTCCTGATCAGGCCGGCAATCAAAGTATGCAGCATTGTTGATTTGCCTGAACGTGATGCACCAACTAGGTATGCTGCAAAGTTTTCATTTTCAAATGACAATGAATGTGCTTGGTCTTTACCATCAATGCCAAACGGCAGCTCGATTTTCTTATATGCTCTTGTATACTGCGGGATATCAGTTAATGAATACCGTTTTATGTATTCATTCCCAATGACATCCTTATCAATCTTCATTTCATTGACAGATTCCGCATAGTTATCAGATATCTCATCTTCAAACAAGTACCAAGAAAAATCTTCGCGTTTTCCAGCCGGGCTGATGATTGCATCATTGACCTGTGTCATATCAACGTGAATTGCATTCTGTGCTGCATACTCAGGCATGAATTTCTCATCATCTTCATCTAATTGATCTACATTTCGATATGCAACAGTAATGACTGAGACACCATATCTTTCATAATTCATTAAAATTCTTCGTAACAGTTCTCGATCTTTACCTTCAAAGGAATTTGGCCATCCAAAAACAATAACAGTAGTATACGGAATCTGTTTTTCTACTGATTCAATATTGTTATATTCTGATACAGAATCGTGTAATTCCAAGACCTCATCCGTATCCGCAAAGGTTGAAACAATTTGTTCTAACGAACTGGTTAGCTGTTCTGGATTTCTTGGAATCTGCTGTAGTGGATATGTACCTTCTAATTTGCGCAGACTGCCCATGGATGAAGAATTGTAGCGTACTGCATCCAGAACATATACTTTTCTTGTGCCGGCAGGATTCTCATTGATTGTATTCAGCACTAGATTCTGTAAAGCCGCATCCAGTTTCTTACGTTTCCCAGGTGCACAGTTGATTGTCATGATATATTCATGAGTATTGCTTAATTCAAATGGCATTAGCACTCTGCCACTGACTTCATTGTAATAATCACCCAGAATGGTTTTAAGCCATGCACGCTGTTCTTTGGCAAAGTTCAAAGAAGCTGAATAGGCGCCTGGTGAAATTATCTCTGGAATTGTTTTGTTATTTTCAAATTTGACTGGCGTTTTCTTATGCCAGTATCTTTTGTTTTCAGCCAAAACATCTTTTGCAAAATCTGACATCTGTTCACTCGTTGCAAATAAACGAAGATTGTTCCTGTACTCTGCCGATTTCTTTTTCAGTGCCTCAATCTCAATGCTGGTACCGTTTCTCTGGTCTTCTTTTAGTTTCTCTACTCTTTCAGTAAACTCTTTCTGTTTCTTTTCCAGAAAGCATTCATCACACTTCGCAACAAGATATACACGCTGTGCATATGGATCATTTGATGAAGATGGGTCAATCATCATTGCCCAATTGCGCAGACGATTCAAATTAACACGGTATCCCTCCGGTGCCTCAATTGTTAAAACATTCTGACTGTCCAGATTTCTTTTTGCAAGTTCTTCAAATCCCTTGATCTTTAAAAGATAATCGTCAATCTTTGCAAGCTGTTCCTCAAGCTTCTGTATTCTGATTGAAGCGTCCCCTGTGAAAGAATCAGATAACTTTGTTATTTGATCTTCTGTAATCCTGATTTTTTCATTTATATCTATGATCTTTTTTGAAACTTCTGCATATGCTTCAATAAGTGTACTCATTTGAGGACTCCTTTCTTTTAAATCTCAATTGACCTGTAATTATTTAAAGAGACTCTTTGCTTCATCTGGGTCGATAGGCGGGAATTGTTTAAACGGTGTATACAATAATGGAGATGGCTCCTTGACCAAAGGATATGCGTTGCAGTACAGGATGAAACCAACTCCGTATTCATCTTTCCTTAGCACTGCTTCCTGTTCCTGCATCGACGCATAATATGTCTCACCGATTTGGTATAAATACTGAATTGACGCCCACATTGCCATGCCTTCTCTCAAAACGAGATATAACAGATCGTTCTTACGGCGGTCACCGGTATTGTAAATAGACAGCATCTGACGGTCATTCCAATTCGTATACTGCCATATATGCGTCATTTCATGCGACAGAGTTTCGATGGTTGCATTTCTAGGACTTCCGTTTTCAATTAAAACAGTAAATTTTCCAAATCCTCGCTGCGCATAACCCAGTGTTCTGTCTGATGATACGTCACGTTTAAATATTCTACCCGTTCCTTTGGCAATCGTCTTTGCATCTGTTGTTTTCACAGTAACAGGAACAAGATATTTAATATCATAGAAATCCTGCATGAATTGAAGCGTACGATAAAAGATCTCTTTAAAATCTTCTGGATTATTGATAGCTGTACTTGAACAGTCATTACAACGAATTCTGCCATCAGATAATCTTTCATAGCTCACACCGCTAAGTGGAGCTCCGCAGAAATCACAATGATCCACTTCCTTCAAATCAAGCTGATGATATCTCAAAACATCTCTCTTGCGCGCCTGCGTATATTCATTATTTGACCAGCCTCGCACGCGCATGTATTTTCTGACTTCGTCTACTCTGATTCTTTCATCAATTTCTTCATAGCCAAATTTCAAGAAACATTCTTCCTGATATCTCGTCTTAGTGATAGGTTTGATTCCTAATGCAGTAAAGGATGCCTCAAGATAGTCATTGTCTTCCGGCATGCCATCATTTTCAAAAATATCCGTTCCATCGACTGCCACTAAATCAGGATCACCATTTTCTTCAGGCTGAAGCTGGTCTTCTTCATGTGTATCCACGGCTTCTGGTGAAGAACTGTCTTCCTCTGAAGCAGAATCAGCTGGTTCTGTGACCTTTTCTTTTACTGCATCACTAGATGCTACATCAGGCACATTCACTGCCTCACGACTCTTTGTCTCTTGCGGTGCCGCAGCTTTTTCAGGCGCAGCAGAAGGAGCATCTACAGATTCAGTTCCTTTTTCATCTTTAGATTCCTTTTCTCCATCATTCTGCAGGGATGTACTGACCTCGGCTGTTACCACTCTCTCATTAATGACATTATCTGCTGGCATGTTCCCATTTTCCGTTTCTTTTGATTGATTCATATTGACAGGCATCACTGTAGAATCACTTTCTGAGTCATCTGCAGCACTGTCGATATCCTTATTGTCTTTTACATAATGCCTTCTTATGAGAGAATTCGGCCCTTTTCCCATACGGCGACTTGCCACTTTTCTGACTGCCGCAGGTTTTCTAGCAGCACAGTTCAGTGTCTTATCCTTTTTGCCGTCCTTTTTCTTCCGATTCTTTTTTGAGCCTTTCTTTTTACTCTTATTTGATTTTTCAGAAATGTGTTTTTGCTCCTGCTCATCTGAGCTGTCTTCTTCTGAATCAGATGTTAAAGATGAATCAATTTCAACCTCAGGCATTGGTATGCCTTCAAGATTACCTTGATCTAATTTATCCTCATTTTTTACAGATTCTTCTGGTTCTGATTCAGGCAATGTTTCTTGAAAAGATTTTTCTTCTGCCTTTGTGGTATCTTCAACAGTCTTCTCTTCTTCAAGTTCTCCTGATTTGTCAGTCTCTAGATTAGAACTTGTATTCGAAGAATCTTCCTTTTCAAGTTCTACAGTCTCTGCTGCTGGCTCATCATGTTCTGCTTCTTTTTCATCAACATTATCTGTTAATGGTTTTTCTTCTTTCTGTTCTTCAGGTGTTACAGATTCTTCACTAGTACTGTCTTCTACAGCAACTTGTGGCTTTTCCGAATTATCTGCAGTTTCAGTTTTCACCATTTCATTTTCTTTTACAGATTCATCAGCAGATTCTTCTTGATGATCTTCAGGATTGGTGATATCAGCACTATGGTTTTCTTCAGGAGATTCCTCAGAAGCAGATTTTTCTTCCTTTACAGGCTCAGCAACTGGTTTTACTTCTTTTGGTTCATCTGAATTTTCCTGTACTTCTGCAGGTTCCATCGGTACATCAGATTCTGGCTGAGATGGGTTTTCTATTGCTGTTTCTTGTTTAGGTTCTTCTGATTCTTCTGATTCTTTTGGTTCTTCTGCTGTTTCTGGCTTTTCAGTTTCCTCTATCTTTTGCGGAACTGGTTCTTGTGATGCTGGCTTACTGTCCTTCTTTTTGCCATTTTCAACATCACTGACATCTTTTACATCAGCTTCTTCTTTCTTGACTCCAAACAGATTCTTGATACGATCTACCATCCGCATGAAAGCATTCCGCTTCCTTGTCTCATCTGCCAACTGCAGAGAAAGTTTGACTGGAAGTGGATCTTTGGATGCCGGTTCGTGCATCTTTTCATTATGCCAATCCAAGTAATCTGCCAAAATTTCAAGAATCTTCACAAAGTTCTTTTCAATAGCAGTTAACAGACCTAAATCAATATCGCTGTCTTCAATTACATAGATGAAATCATCGCTGTAATTCCCATCCAGCGAATAGACCATGTAATTAAGCATGCCATCGATATCATCAGGACGTTTGGTGACAAATGCAATATACTGCCACCCATCAGGGAAGATAGATTTCATTATTTCTGTTAACAGCATACAGATCGTAAAGCGGATTTTATTATCAGATTCTGGAAGCTTGATGCATAATACTGACTTATTATGATAGCTGCGAATATAGTTGGCGATTGAAGGGTCCATTGAAAAATCAATCGTTCTTGCAGTCCGAAGATTATGATTATCTTTCATCTCAATATATCCACTTGTGTCAACTTGGATATCCATTCGTACTTCAGAGAATTCTACATCATCAATTTTACGTGAAGTGACTACTTCACTGTTTCCTGTATTCAAAGTATATTTACGAATCTGACGATAATATTTTCTGCCATCAAACAGTTCAGATGCACGTCTTAAAACAACACCACTCTGTGGTGAAACATATTTTGCAACATAGTATTTACCATCATAAGTAACATATTGACCGGGCAGAATTGTCTGAGTTACTAAGCTAAATAGTTTTGCATCAATATAGCTTTCGTTATCTTTCTCGTCTTCAACAATGTAATATGCATTTTTGAGTGATTTCGAGAAATATTTATTAAATTCGAGCTCAGAAATACTGTAGATATTCGCTTTCACGGACATTGCGTCATCCGTATTTGTTTTATAACTTTTTACTGTGAACATCAGGTTCTTAGCAAAAGTATATTTATGCACAAGCTGGATCATTGAACCATATGCATCATCTGTATCAATTCCTGTTAAGTGCAGTTCTCTGATTACTTCGTCGCTGGTGACAGGCTGAAGTGCCATCTTCAGCAGCAGCTTCATAATGCTGTTTCTTTCTGTTTTTGCATAATCCGGAACGAGTGAAGGAATCGCATTTGGATTTGACATGAACATTTGTTTATTGCAGCGCATATAATCACGCAGCATATAATTTTCAGAAAGAACATTAACAAACACTTGATTCTTGCCTCTGGACATGAATGTACGCATCATATTGAACATATTGTCAAATTCATCGTCCACAACAATGAAAGCTTCATCTTTAACTGATGCACTCCACAAATTCGGTGAGAACTTGAATTTGTCGTCAAGTGCTTTCTGCTGACTGTTTTCATGCATGTATTTGCATATCGTTGGATAATACTGATCCGTAATCCATGCAACATCTCTTAGCGGTGATTTACTTTCACTATACCAAGTTACATAAGGAATCTGATTTTTAACCGCAATTGCACCAAGTTCTATACCATTTCCTAAATATTTGGTCTGCTTTGCAAATAGTTTCTGGCGTTCAAAATCGCCATCTGCATCCCAGGACATTGCTGTATAAATGCATCTAGGAACCGGCATGGCAATCACATCGGTTATTTCAATTTGAAGAACATGAGAAAGAGTGTCTACTAAACCATCTACATTACGGTCACAGATACAGTATTCTGGATTTTTGCCATAGGCGTGCATCTGCTCAGCCAGAATACTTAAAGAGATCTGACTTGTATTCAGCATGACAGATGGTTCAACCATGAATACAAAATCGGTATTATTCAAAAAATCCTGATTTGCTTCCAACACTTGCTTATCATAGATCTGGGTGAATGTCATAACTCCAACTTCACAGTCTGGTGTATTTTCACCCAGCATTTTGATTCTCCATAAGGAGTTCATGTGGCTGTAACTCTTCAGAATTTCATCAAGCCACTGAATGACATCATCAGTTACCGACTGTCTTCCACATAGAACTAAACAGTTTTTCCCTGACATCAGTGCGTATGTCATCGGTAAAGTAATGTACATACCTAGATCACGATAGAAAGGATTGCAGAAAATTACATTCCTGCGATGCATCATTTTGAATGTAGCCTGTGCATAATCTTCATCTGCAGTCTTGAAACGCTGATTTACATCAAAATATGTTGCCGTTGTCCGGTCAACAATGTCTTCAGATTCGCGCATCTTCTTTAAAAAATGAATTGGTGATTCTGTCTGCATGAACTCACTGCCTGTATGTGTTGAAAGCAGTGGATTTGGCAGAAGGTCTTGATAGACACCCATCAGCTTGTAATAATTACTGATCCGTCTGCTGTCAGCAGCATCACCAAGGATCAAATGCTCAAATTCTTTTCTGGAATATCCGTTGAGATAGTTGTATATCTCATTTAAGACAGCGATACCAGCATATGGGAATACCATCAGATATATATTAGAGTTCTTGCCAAGTGCCCATGTATAGCCCAGGAAAACGGCTGAAGCAACCTCAATGACTATCAGGATAACATGCAAAAAAGAGCGGTAACTTTCCCACTTTTCATATAAGAACCATACATTGTAATCAGTATCATAGCGATAGAATCCCAGTGAATATCGATCCAATGCTTTGTCATCCTTCGTAAAATGACTGATGATTGGTAAAGCAATCAGCCTAATTAGAATCCATATAAGAAGCACAAGAACGTTTGCCGCTGCCAATTCAGACCCATTCAAGAAAAAATACGCAAGATAGGTCAGCTTAGTCATCACTTCAAAATTACTTAAAATAATAAACACCAGCAAAACAACAACCACAGCTGAAACAATGATCAGCGGTAGCTGGCATATTCTTCTTGTATGATTTAAATTGATCTTCTTCTGAAGTGCACTCAGTATTAAAACCAAGGCAACTGTCACAATGATCTCAATTACATTTATCATCGTAAAGCTCCTCTCTAATGACATCAATATGTTTAGAGAATGGGAACGGTGATTCAATCAATATTCCTGAGTTATTGACTGTCAGATCATATGTTTCACTGTCATCAAAGCAATACATTTTTGTATGTGCCGGGGCAACGGTCGTGTCTACTTGTAGATGATAATCTCCTCTTAATGTAGAGAAATCAACATCCAGATGATACGCAATACACCACTCTTTTAATCTCTTTAGCAATGCGTCAATCGCATTAATGTGTTTGTATTTTAGATAGTGTTGAGAATCTAAGATATTCTTTTTTCTAGAACAGATATCGAGATATGAACAGCCACGAGACTGACTGACGACATCTGACATATACTCAGAATAACTGTCTGTATTATCGACCAAGCGTGCAAAAACGCTTGCAATCAAATAATTGTATTCATCAACGAGATGATTTAGACTCATCTTCTGAAAAGCAAATATCAACAAAGATCCAACTATGACTAAAGCAGCTGCAGCTGATATACCGCAGATTAATACATATGCTTTCCCAACACCTTTGACAAAGAAATCGAATATTGCTGGCAGCCAGCATATGACTGCAATTACACAAATAATAACAATTGTTCTTACCGCAGGTGTCTTCATGATTCTGCCGAATAAATTATCCTGGATCTTCTTGATCAGATATTCTGCTCTTTCGGTATAATCATTATCCATATCTGGCAGTTTTGTCTGTACATCTACAATTTCATTGTATCCTTCAGTCAATTCATCACGCAGATCTTCTGTCTGATACTTTGACAAGCCGGTCACATCAGCTGCCCTATAAACTTTATATGGGCGAACCCGGTCAGCCGCAATATCCAGCGATCTCTGAGAAAGTTTATAGGCATTTGCTATTTCTTTCTCGGCAGTCTTTTTCTTAACATACCACGTATAAAGATCATGATCGATGCTTTGTGAAAGCAATGGGAAAAGCCGATGTGCAAGCATCAGAGAACTGCTCTTAGGAACAGTAGACTTGACCGGTACATCCATTTTGTAATCAGGCAGTTCTCCATCTTCGTTTAAATCTCTGGAGAGATCTTTTTTAATTTCATTGTTAATGCTCTTCTTCGCATCGCGCAGCTGATTAACAAGATCCTGGAAAGCATCTTCCATGCCTTCATTATCCATGTCAATATGCACACAATATAGACGATAAGCCTGCAATGTACCTGCATCCCAATCATTGAGCGCCATCAGCAGTACAGCATACCAGAAGCTGAATTCATCAGCTGTTCTTTGAAATGGTCCTTGATTTTCAAAATCATAAGCAACGAATCTGCAGATACTTGGAAATTGATTACGCTTCCAGAATTCTGAACTATCCGATTCATGATGGCAGAAATTCTTATACCGGTGATCTTGTTCCATTGCATTTTTACTACGGATTGTCAGTAATAGAATTGCCGAAGGTTTCTTCCCATCGAAATGATATTTGGCAACCAGTTTGTCATATTCTTTCTGCCTATGTGTTTCATCGATAGGCACATAAATCTTCCGTGGAAGTTTTGACTCTTCTCTGATGATCTGCGGTTCAAACTGTGTAACCAGCGGTGGCAAGCCACCCAGCATTTGTGCAAGTCTAACAAGCGGTATCTCTGTCTCTTTGATGACATCTGAACCTTTACGATTGATATCAAAATCGAATGGATTACATGGATCAGAAGAATATGCAGCCATGTAATTTTCATCAACATATCGAACGATTATAGCTCGCCATTCTTTTTTATCATCAGTCAAATTTCTCAATTCTGGTAACGCTGTGTCGATGGTGGTCCCCGATTCTACCCATTTACATATGCCAATTCTTCCGCTGTCTATTTCATTAGAAAATAACGGATTGTATTGGGCAAAGGATTCCAATGTCTTTTGATTTTGTATGATAACAGAATACGTAGGGATCACCACCTTCAACTTGATTCAATTAACCTTTCAGTTTTAACACTGTCTCTCTGATCTTATCCGCTTTCTCACGGAGACCAAGATCATCTAGATATGCAGTAATCATATCTACAGTTTTTACAAAAAGAGTCTGATTGTAGATATCTGGATTCATTTCAGCTTCCATGGCAACACTCTTCAAATGTTTTTCAAACTGTGCCTCAATAATATTGCCCATGGCAATTCTTAATTCTTTTTCATTGTAGAAATTACTTAAGTATTTCCGGATTTCTTCCAGTTCTACATCAAGTATTTCAAGTACACCCTTTTCATAGTAATTTTCTGGTGTAGAAGATTTTTTAAGAAGCAGAGGGAAATCAAAGATACATGTTGATGGATTCTTGTCTTTGCCAATACCTGGATTTTCAATTTTGAAATTATTCAAAGCTGTAAACAAGATTCCATTTTCAATAGATAAGCCAGAATCAATATCCCGTTTTGTATCTTCGGATACTTTATCGAGGATTTTCTTTGTCAATTTTGGATAGATAGCAATTGCATCCATGACTTCATAAAGTCTGTCACATGGTGTTCCATTAGAAACAATCAATGTATCATCATCCATCTTCAGCTGGATATTCTTGATCTTATAAATTTTGGCATCTGATTCATGTGGAATCCAAATGTACTCACTGATCATTGCCCAGAAGAATGCCGCATCAATTTCATATTCCTGTTTCTTCTGGTTATCTTCATCCAAATCAGGCATCTTTGTAACGATATGCCACCACCGGTCAATATGTGGACTGACTTCTTCGCTTAGATCTGGAGATGGATTGATGCCTGCCACCAGCTCATAATATGCCTTGAAGTATTCGCCTCCAGCACGATTATATGTTCTAGACTTTTCTGGCGGTGCAAACTTACTGAGATCATTTGCTCTGAGGCCATAATAGGAACGATAGAACATGATCATGTACTTAGAGATTTCCTTATCTGGCTGGCCGCCATTGTTCATGAGTTCAGCTTTAATCAATTGTGATTTTGGTGATTCATCGCCTTCTTCAGGTTTCATATCAGAATTGAATGTGCAGGCATTAATTGGATCTCTTGTTTCACCCAATGGCATTTCAATAAATGGGCATGAAAGCTGACGTGTGTCTTCGATGACCTTTTTGACATACATCTGTATCAGATTTTCCGCATCGTCTTTATCTTCAAACTTACCAGATAATTCTGCTTCTTTTCTGAGTGCATCAATAATATCGACATCTAATGACTCTTTTGTACTCTTGACCACAGATTCTGTGAAATATCCTACAATCTCATCGTCAAAAAGTTTGCTGAAATAGCTGGCTGCCTTAGGCTTTTCTTTTGCAGAAGCGTAATCCCGTACTTTATCATAGATATTCTTAGCAAGTTTTGAATCAATGGAAATACCACTGCCAGCATATTTGTTCTTATCAAGAATCTTATCAAGGCAGTCCTTACTCCCACATACATAGCGAACAGTTGTTCCTTTGCTGTAGCTGAACTTCTTATAAATATCATCAATCTGCTTATCAATGAGCTCGATTTTGCCATTCATGGATACATAGAAATCTTCAATGGCTTCAATCATCTTTGAGATGTACTGCATACCTTGTGTTAATACATAATGCTGTGTGTAGTTCATCATGAACTCATCTGTTGCTTTCAGATATTCATCGTATTTTCTCTTGACCTCTTCTTGTTCACTAGTCGGACGTTTTGTCAGTTTCTCCAGCAGTGGTGTTTTTTTATCTTTATCTGCTAAATTTTCTACAGTTTCTTCTGTATCTGTTGTCTTGTCATCAAACGTATTTTTTGAAAAATTATCAAAGTATTTTCTATTCTTTTCCAATTTGTCCGTTAAGCTTGTCCGGTATAGTTTCATCCGTTCATGAGTCATGATCAACATATATCTAACGGTATTTGGATGAATAAACTCATTGTTATCATTCCACAGATATGTTTCAAATTTATAATCCAGTGAAGCATTATCTGGCTGGAAACTCTTTGATGTCTTGAACAGAGAATATGAAATTGACTGTGAAATTTCTTCAGCATATGCAGTACACATGCCTCGATATTCTTCCATTTCCTTGTATACATCAACATATGGTTTCCATTTGTTATCTTTATTTAAATCACTTAAGGATCCTAAGATACCTTCTTTCTTTGATTTCAGTTCCTTTGAATCTTTCAGGTCACTTGCTGTTTTATTTAAGATTGCGCTGACATAAGCTACCCATTTATCAGTTCCTCTTGTGACCCCATTCTTATAATTAGCAGTCTCTTTATAAATTGCCTTGGCAAAAGGATCTTCATGTTTCGAAGAAGATTCCACCTGACTTGCATAAAAACTTGATTTGGTGAGCTCTGGCATAACGCATCCTGCCTCTTTCTGCTCATCATATTCCTGACGCATCTCTTTATAGAGTTCATCATAAACCATCCATTTTTTAGATACGCACTGCTTGACCCATGTCAATGCAATCAAATCACGAATATCTTCATATGGATAAATCAGTAATGAAGCACCTGCACCTGCATAACGATTTCTACCTTTTTCATGAATCAACTTACGGATCGTATTGTCTTCAGATGAATTGCTGCGCCGATTCATAGGGCCGATAGACTGAGCATAAATGCAGTTTGCTGCATGCGAAAGATACTGATCAAAAGAATTCAGCTTTCCACCCTCTGCGTTCTGAGCATCGAATAAAAATACAAAGTCATAAGGCAGCACCTGATATTCTTCATAGTCAGGAGAAGCAGGAATTGGGAATTCCATCTTTATGGAATTCTCATATCTCTTTTCCAAAGTGTTATCACCCTTCATCAGGAAGGAATCTAGTTCACGCAGCGTTGCATACGCATTGGCTTTCAAATTATTCTGTTCAACCAGACCAGGAATTACATAATAGAAGACCTCAGGAAGGACAAAGAAGCCTCTGGTGATATTTGCTGACTGATGATGATGTGTCTGCAAGTAGTTACGAACATACATTGCAACAGGAAGAATCAGGCCAGAGCCTGTACCACCAGCTAACGAACCAGTAATAATGACATGCAGTGCCTGTTCTACTTTGTCTTCTTCAACTTTATAAAGATTTTGAATGGCTTCATGAAGAGGAGTAAGATTGCCGCTGCGCAAAACCGCATCAAAAGCAAGGCGAGAAATTGATCTAACCTGTCCTGCACCTTCAGTCAAAGTCTTTCCATTCAAAATTGAGTTGACTGGAAACCAGGTATCCCGCGAATGTTGATCCCGATTCAAATACTCACCAACTGTAGACTTTGTAGAAGTTTGAATAATTTTGATGTATGGGCAGCGTTCTGGAATCTCTCTCAGCTCATTGATATCTGTATCAAAAACTGCGAATCCAATATTATTTCTCTGCTCTGGTGTAACTAGATTTGCTACTTTTTCGACGATTTTACAGCCTGAACCACCTAATCCAATAATCAATGTTGGTGCACTCATATTATTTTATCCTCCAGTTTTTCATGACCTTGATCTTGATTTATTTGGGCTACATGTATAAGTCCAGCCATCTTTATAAACGACAATACTTACACCGCCACCTGTTTCAAACTTTCTATCTTCTTTTTCAATACTCTTGCCATCAAATGTAATATAATCTTTATTCTCAAACTCACGCAGATTTTTAAATGTCATACGCCGTCTTTTGATTGCTTTGACTTTAAGGTTCGGGCACCCAGATACTCCTGTGACATATTCAATTACTGCACGGTGGTCTAAGAACGGAAATACATATGTCCACCATACTTTTGTAATTGTGCCTGTGCGCATCTTTGGGTCCTGGCCAGGTTCATCAGGCTCGCATTCAATCAGCGGTCTGCTTTGCAAAGACTTAGGAAGGTAATTCTTAAATAGTGGTGTATAACCCAGCAGCATGAAGATGATCAATCCAATGATGCTGTATTTAATAATTTTATCTAAATACTGCATGAACCATGATCTGCTGTCATGGACCTTCAAGGTTCCATCCATAGAACCGATCCATGCTTCTTCACCAACTTTCTGACGGCTTACCAGCTTATAATCTGTATCGCTGTATTGGCCGCCGGTCGGTTTCCCGTCAGGTAACACAGGTTTCATTTTCAAGACACCAATCTGTTCTGTTTTTTCAACCTGTGACATTTCAAGGCGGTAATCATGATCACCTGCCAAATCAATCATTGGCACTTCCAGTTCATCCCATTGTTCCTGAGTGAATTCATGACCATCAATTTGGGCTTGAATTGTGATATCGTCATCCTTTTCAAAACCATTATCAATCACTTCATAATTTGGATTATTCAATAAGGTATAAGTAATTGTTTTATCCTTATAGACCGTATAATTTAAAGCGGTCGATACGCTGTTATAGTCTAGATAAGATGCCTTCACATCAATTTGCAGCTGTCCTTCTTCAATGGAAATCTTGTCACCGCCGGAATAGACTTTCTCCTGCTTCACATCATTGTTTGTGACAACAGCAGAATAGTTGATTTTCCCTAGGAGCTTAGACTGTTCAACCGGTTCTGATGTTCCACCTTTTACGAATCCGAAGTTGATCTTATATGTACCTGCAGATAACGCAGATAAATCTGATACACTGTTGCCTTCATCATCTGTAAGATATGCAGCAACTTCTACATTTGGCTTATAGTAAACTTCAATGGTCTCCGCTCCAGAAACATCAATCGTATATTTCCCTGGATCAAAGTCATCTTTGAATGTTGCTATTTTACCCAGCAGTGATAATTCAGGCTGATTGCTTTGATAGTTATCTGCATCTGAAGCACTGTATTTTACTTCAACTGGAGTCAGGCTGCTCTTGATCAATGTACCATCTTCTTTTTTAATGCCATTGATCTCGACGTTAGCGCCCTGTGCAAATACAATCAATTCACCCATTGGAATGTCGAATGAGATATCTTTTTGCGCGGTATTGACTTCCAGCTTATTGGAATTGAATACTCTTGTACAAATATCAGTGATATTTGTCAAAATCTGATTACTTGTACTAGCTCTGACACAGAATATATTCTGATCTTGTTTTTCCTGAATGCCCTGCGCATCTTTTCCAATGCCTAAGAACATTACTTTAATATCTGCCGGCTTTTGAGCAAGATATCCATCTACATCAACAGCAGCATCACTGTTTCCTTCTTGGAATGCACCATCAGTCAGAATGACGAGCCACTTGTCATCGGCTTTGGTACCAACCAGATCAGAGTATGCTTTCATGACAGCATTGAACGGCGTGCTGACTGCATGTGTCTTTTCATTGTGGATCTTAGCAACATTAGTCGCTGCCCCATCCTTGCCGTTAAGACTGATTCTTGGACCTGCAGAAGTGTCATTTACATAATCACTGATGTAATAAACATTCATTGTGTCCTTATCACCCAGCATTGCCGCAAACACTTCCATGGAATACTTCGCCTGGCACCAGGTATCAAGAAGTACATCATTATCACCGATATACATACTTCCCGAATCATCATAGACAATGTTGATGACCCTTGATGGTGCGTTGGTCACATTTTCAGCATGCAGCGGAAGCAGACTTGTGGCAGCAATAATAAAAGCAATCAGTATCGAATATACTTTTTTCATAAGATGCCACCACGCTCAGCTTTGATTAAAAAACAATTATCGAAGTTACTCATTGCTGTCCCCCAAAAGAATTATTCGTTTATATTACAAAACCATGAAATAAGCTCAGCTTAAAACATTAAAGAAAATGATACATATGTTAAGAATGATAAATGAAATAATTAACAGGCTTGCTCATTGTTATCAAACTGCTGTTAATCATGATTGTCCAACAATGTTTTCGGCTATCCCTACCCCATCATAGAAATCAATTGATTTCTTTCAAGACTATCTTCTTTCAATGTACTAAATGATTCCACGTATGACATTCAATCAGATAGTTCGCTAAAAAAATTATCCCATTGAAGTTATTTGATTTCATCAAGTATGTAATTAACGACAGATAATTTGTAATTAAAAATGACAATTTAAATATCTTGAAATGATTGTCACCTAATCACATGAACAATTCATATTCAGGCATCATACAGCTATGAATCTAAACCCAATCAGAATGCTGCTGCATATCTATCAATGCAAATAAAAAACTGCTGTACACATGAAGATATGTACGGCAGTTCATTAGAAATTATGTTACATCAAGACTTTTCTTTATCAATAGAATTGAACGCTTCTTCTGCATTGCTGAAACCCATCATAACAGCAGCAATCGCATTTCCATACCGGTCAATCATCAATGGAGGAATAATAATGCTGTTCTTAACAGTTTCCGCTGAAGGCAGAGCTCCATCTGCATCTACTGCAACACGTACTCTGATTTCTCCATCTGCCGGATCCATTTCAAAATCCCCAAAAAGCATGGAGTAGTTGATCATATTCAGAAGAGATGCCATTTCCTTGCGCTGTTCCTCATCTGTATTGAGCGGAATAAATGCCAGCACCAAATAATTCGTTTCACGGACATCAATGATGATATTGCATTTTTTGAATTTACATTCCAATTCCGTTGCACATTCAATTACATGTCTCTCTTCATTAAATGTATAATGCCAATTGTCATTGTCTAAATAGGAAGTAATTGAATCATATAAATCTTTTGAATATGTCATAACATATACCTCTCATCGTCGTTGACGGTAACACCCAAAAGCATTTGTACTCTGATTATGATTTCTGCATCTATAAACAAATTCTAAAGTCATCATAGTGTAATCAATTTTTTGTGTCAAGGATGATATAAATAAAGATTCTATTGAAGAATGTCCCATCTTCAACAGTCTGTATACTAGCAGGAAATGACCGAAACCGCACCTGTAGCACTGATTGCCCGGCAGCAGTCTACATAAACTTCTATGTAGTCATATCCACCATGCAGTGCAATCGATCTTGCTTTTTTCAAGTCCGCCAGGCAGGGACTGTCCTGTCTTATAATGTTCAATGATTTCGCCGGTCATATCCAGTGTATGGACTTCATATGGTTTGCCTAAATAGCAAATTGATACATAACCAAGGAGAATCCCATTGAGTTCAACTTCTGGAAATTCATTTTTGATTGTGTTGATGATTTCGGTTACCTTAGCTTGGTTATGTGTATGTCCGCCTGCATCAAGCTTATGCAGAGCATCCATATACTGCTTGGAACGCGGTTTGCGAAGCAGACGGTCCAGCTTCATTTTATCCATAGCTTGTGCTTGCGTTTTCTGCGCCTGGTTCTGGGTTGCACTCAATAAACTATCTGATGAATTCTGAAACTGCGGCTGCTTTAACATTGGTCTTGGCATATTAGTTCTCCTATATTTCTTTCATGTTTTTTATAATGACAATCATCTGCGTGGAAGACCATTTTTCAGATCTGCCAATGCTTCCTTAGGACTTTCCCTGAGATAGATCAGATAATTATATGCGCCAAGCAGTGACAGCGGATAATTCTGACTCAGCTGCTGAGCAGTGTATCCTTCTACATGGATCTGCTTATCACTTGATACAGCACCGTCATTTTTAACAACAGATACATATTCGTGATAAATGTCTTGATGTGTCTGAAGTTTCTGAACTGCAAGGACTGCCCGCTTTGTACTCATTTTCCCATCATCCGTCAGCTTTCTGATAATGTATGGATCATAATTATTATTTTCATAGCTGACTGTTTCTATACTGCCCAGCACTGGTAGTACATTCACTTTTGTTTCTTTAGGATACATGACTCTCACATTTGTATCCTCTCTTGTGCCATCAAAGGCTACTTCAGTATTTTGATACTTCATGACAAGTTTCCATTCCCCAAACTCATCATTGTCAAAGCTGTCTAGAAAGGAACTGATCTCTGGGAAGCACTTTAAGAATTCAGTTGATTCATAAAGCTTATGGTACTCTGGTGAAACTCCAACTTCTCTGAATTTTGCGACTAATTCCAATGATATAAATTTTTCTCTTTCGTAGTAGGCAAGCAAATAGCAGATAACCAATCCCTTGTTATTATCTTTTTCCGAAAAAGCTTCATCTAAATCATAGTTCTCAATGATAGACAATTCACCTTCGCTTTTTGAAATTACTTTCATCTTTCAAGCACCACCTTTATATTAGAATATTCCTTTTTATCTTTCAGGCTATCTTTAAATGCTTTATATGAATTCAATGTTTCTTCACTGCAGTCAGATCCAACATCTATTTTTACAGTGAATTCAACAGGCTTCGCTGTTGCGCATTCCTTGATTCTTTCTAAAATGCAGTTCTGTGTACATGCGGGGAAAGCATTTCCATCTCGCAGTTCAAATCTTTCAATCATTGAATCATCACCCGGCAGGCAGTCAAGAGCTTTAAAGTTCCCTTCTCCAACTGCATACATTCTTCCTGCGCCGCTAGGATCATTCAGATTGTCGAGTACTTTTCCGCCAACCTTGACTTCAGAATACTGCACTTCTTTAAAGAACGGTGAATATTCGTGATTGCCGGATTTTGCTTCAATATTCTTTTCATAAGACTCAGGAAGTACCTTTTTCTGCAGAGAGAATTCGATTGCCTTGCCGTTCTGCGATATTTTTGAATTCTCATCATGTCCATTGCTGTCGCCGATACGGAGTACAAGTGCTTCACTTCTAAGTTCTGAAAGTTTTTCTTCCTTCATTGATCCATCTTTATTGATCAAGAAGGAACTGTCAAAGTTTATTTTATCATCTGGATGGCTTTTATTGTATTCTTCAACTCTATTCTGCACCTTTTCAACAGCACACTGCCACTGTTTATCGTTCTCAAGATCAGTGATTCCTGAAGTGGATTTGCTGTGAGCCAAGCATCCTAAAGCAACTTCATCAGGGTTGACACCATACTTAGCAAGTTTGTCTCTGTCTTTCAAGACATGAATAGCCGACTCCAATGAATGCTGTTCTCTGAAATGTGATTCAAATCCTTCTGCTTCAAACTTCTTATTCGCCTTTAACTCTTCTGACTCAAGATCAAAATCAGTTCCCAATTTCGTTCTTTGCTTATCTAGATACTTGTTTACATATGCCTCGCGTTTTGCAGGATCATTTAGATATATTTCACGCTCTTTATAGAAATCATCTGCTTTAACGTTCCCATCCATGCCTGTATCATGATACAGTGCCATGACTTCAACTGTATTTTTGTCTGTTATATTTCCATACTTACTGCACTCATGATTTGCCTTGTAGTTTTCAAAAGAATCAACTGCCTGCAGTGATTTGACTCTGACTTTTTCAATATGGCCATCAACATAATTAAAGTGTTCTTTGTAGCCATTCAGCTCTTTGATATATTTAGCTACTTCTTCAGCATTCATATAGTCTGGAGCTGCAATTTCCTTTATTTCATTTACTTCACTGGCTTTCAGACCATCTCTCACATATTTCTTCTCATCGTTTTCAGAGAAATCTTCCTTGATAACTTTTTCAAAGGCACCTTCATTCTTCGGTGTCTCTTCAATTGTCTTTGCCGCTAACGTCTGATCTCCAGCACGCTGCGATTGATCTGTTCCTTCTGTGTATGAACTGATCTTTTCTTTTATCTTATCTGCATATCCTCTTGCGTCTGCTTCAACCAGCTGGTCTCTGTATCCTTGATAATCATCTTCTGGCTGAATATAGTCATTAAATCCATTTTTAAAACGCAGGTCTCTTTCTGTTTCCAGCTTTTCTGCTCTTTCATGCTGATATTTATGCCGATATTCATGTGAAATCGTATCTGCTGTTTCAGCTGCATCTTTCATATTATATTCATTTATGAAAATTGCATTGCTCTGTTCAGAATAATAGCCGAAATCACTTGAGTCTTCCTTGTTGTAATATTCGATTCCAGGCTTATTTTCCACTGCTAATATTTCAGCATTATAATCCGCCAGTTTCCCAATACTCTGCTTCTGTTCATCAATTGTCATTGCATCCCATTGTTTCTGCTTAAAAGGACTCAGGACTTCCTTTGCCTCAGTTTCATCAATGAAATAATTTGTTTTCTTTGGATCATCAGTTCCATGATTTACTTCTGAAATGCGTGAAGTCTTGAGACTGTTTTCTTTCTCGTTATATTCTTCTCCCAGCTTTTCAGAAATCTGTCTGTTATTTTCATTCAATTTGACAATTGAATAGTTGACTCTGTCTCTGCTCTGCTTCAGTTCTGCATATTCTTGAGAGAGTCTGCGGTAATGCTCATCATGCATTGATTCATACTGATTCATGTTGTTTGAGCTGACGTATTCAGAAATCTCATCAAACTTCGCATCCATTCCCTGCTCAATTGACTGTTTGCTGGAACGGAGATCTTTGATTGTTACGTTCGCTTCTTCCTGGAGACTTCTCAGATCTGTTTCTTTTACATCTTTATCGTAATAAGCATCATTGAACTTATCCTGCAGCGCATCCGAGCTTTTCAGATAGTAGGAAGAATCATTCGCGGATTCTTTCCCTTTTTCAATCTGTGCATCTCTAAGCTCTGCTATTTTTTCATTCAGAGAATCCTGCTTCTCTTTTATTGAAGATATCTGATCATCGACCTGCTGTTTCTCATTTGTTACCTCATTGTATTCTTTCAGCAGCTTTTTATATTCTTCACTCTTGAATTCTTTTGTACTGGTCTCATCAAATTTTTCTTTTGCTTTGATTTCCAGTACTGCTTTTCTGTCAGCAGCATCTTTTAATTCAGCATCATACTTGTATTTCTGAAGCTTTGCCTCTTCATAAGAAGTATTTTCTTCAGATACTTCTTTGTTATTCGTATCTTCCAGCTTTTCATTTTCAGGTTTTATTTCCTGATTTTCTGTATTTTTGAGCTCTTCATTCTGCTCATTCTGATCTTCTAGATCTTTCGGCTGATTTTTTTCAATTTCCTTGTCATCATCTTTCTCATCCAGATGATCTTCAGGTTTTTCCTTCTGCTCTGGAATTTCATCAGGATTTACAGATTCTGTATCTTTGTCATTCTCTTGTACTTTCGTGGATTCCAGATTGCTATTATCCTTTAAACTATACTTCTCTGTCTCTTGATCCTTATCAGGTACTTCATCTGTTTTTACTGCTTCAGCTTCTTTATCTTTAATAGATTCATTTTCTTCTGCTTTCGCAGATTCCAGATCGTTATTATCCTTTAAACTGTTCTTCTCTGTCTCTTGATCCTTATCAGGTACTTCATCTGTTTTTACTGCTTCAGCTTCTTTATCTTTAATAGATTCATTTTCTTCTGCTTTCGCAGATTCCAGATCATGATTGTTCTTATTTAGATCTTCCTTTTCAATTTCTTGATCCTGTGCTGCTATTTCATCTGTTTTTACAGAGTTGTTTTCTACTTGATTGTCGTCGTCTTTCTTGATTTCCGTTTCTTCCGGCTTATCATCATTCTGTTCGACTTTTTCTGCTGTGTCTGTCTTTTTCCCCTCATCTGCATCATTCACATGCTCACTGTCATGTTTGTCTGCTTCATCTGATTTTCGGCAGTCATCAAAATCAGTATGATCATTTTCTTCTGTTTCAGAGACAGTGCTCTTTTCATCTCCGGCAGACTTGCGAAAATCATCATCCTGTACTTCTTCAATGGATTCTTTATTTGTCTCAGATTGTTCACTCTTCTGATCTAACGCACAGTCATCAAAGTTTTCGTCCTGCTCTTTGACTTCAGCTGGCTTTTGACTCACTTCATGAGTTTCTGGGACTTCATTGATCTTGTCACTTTTTCCTGATTCTAAATTCATATCCATTGCTGTTTCCCCGCTCATTGCTGCGAACGACATTAAATGAATAATGACACGAAGAGGATACAGCTCCTCCTCGTGCCATCAATGCAATTACACTAAGACCTTACGTGTCTTAGGGCTGTTTTTCTGCGTCAGCTCTTCACCGCCAATTGGCTTGCCAGAAGCTGGTACTGCACGTTCTTTGCCCCATTCACGAATTGCTTCAATCTTCTCAGGGCTTGTCTGAGACAATGGGACAACATTGTTGAACTGGGTGATCATATTCTCTTCATTCAGTTCAAAGTTGCTGTTTGCAATTGATCTGTATGCCAGATCTCTGACAGTTGATTCCAGATCTGCACCGGTAAATCCGTCAGAAATCTGAACAATTTTATCTGCGAATGGACTAACGAAATCCATCTTTAAATACTTACGCATATAAAGAGAAAGAATATCTCTCCGTTCATCTGCCGTTGGCAGGTCTACAAAGAAGAGTTCATCAAAACGTCCTCTTCTCAAAAGTTCGGAAGGAAGTAGAGACACATCATTTGCTGTAGCGACAACAAACACCTGTTTCTTGCATTCCTGCAGCCAGAACAAGAACTGTCCGACCATTCTCGTTGATACACCGCCGTCATTCGAGCTTCCTGCACCAGAAAGTCCTTTTTCAATTTCATCAATCCACAGAATACATGGTGATACATTCTCTGCAGTAGTCAAAGCATCCTTCAGCTGCTGTTCAGATTGACCTACATAGCTGCCCTGTACAGTTGCGAAATCCAAACGATAAAGCGGAAGTCTCCAGTTTGCTGAAATAGACTTCGCTGATAATGATTTACCACAGCCAGGGACACCGACCAGCAGAATTCCTCTAGGCGGCTGCAGTCCCTTTGCCTTCAATTCATCACGCTTTTCAGGCGTCAGCAGTTCCTTTTTCTCATCCAGCCAGCTTCTTAATCCAGCTAAGCCGCCGACATCCTTCACATTATCATCGACTTCTATTTTTTCCAGGCCGGAAATATCAGAGAACAATCTATCTTTTGCAAATCTGATTTCATCCAGATCGGATTTCTTAATACTCTTATTTGCAATCAATGCTGCAATTACGTTTTCAGCTTCAATGCGTGTGACACCGGCCAATATCGATGCGGCTTCACGGATATCTGTGTTGTCCCACTCAATTGGAATCTCAGTACGATAATCATCAATATACTCTTTAATAATTGAGTACATTTTATCTTCGTTAGGAAGGTCGATTTTAATGACCATTCCTAATCTCTGCAGCTGATTCCAAATAGAATTATTGGTCATGACGATGACGACACCGCCTGATTCATTTGCCAAAGTTACCAGATCAAGAATCTGTTTTGAATCACTGTTGTCCGAGCTCAGATCAGGAACTTCTGTCAGAACGAGTGTCAGATACTGTCTGCGCTTCATCTGTTCACTCATGAAGTCAATTGCGCCGTAAACAGATTTGTCATCATTCAGTACTTTATCACTTCCTAAATCATAGATTCCCTTAGAAAGTGTATGCACGTAGAAAGGAAGATTCAGCTCTTCTGAAACAGACTTCAAGATCTCCAAAGTCCTTGCTCTTTCGATTGTGTTGATTGCTATAAATGGAATTCGAGCAATTGAATACCTTTTTAGCAGTTCTTTGCTTTTTGCTACATCTGTCATATTTCAAACTTTCCTTTCAAAAGGCATTGACCCGGTTGTTTCTGATAATACTTGCAAGTTTTCCGGTCCTGTCCTTTTTTGCTGACTCTTCAAGAGAATTCTGTATGCTATTTGCCTGACTGATGACCAACTGGAAATACTGTCTGCGCTCTTGATCAGGTATTGCAGGTACATTGATTGCCATCGCCAGGAATTTCATCTCTTTGCGCAGGTTCAATAAAGCCTGTACAAGTTCTCTTTCCTGTCCATGTGCACGTGACATTTCCTTTTGGAAGTGATCCGTTGCTCCATTCATCCGGCTGTTGATAACATCAATAAATTTTTTGGTAAATCTTTCAGCAACGCCAGTCTGCCACTCAATTGTTCCCTGCTGCATAACACGCAGTACTGCGTCATCATCTTCTTTATTCTTGAGCTGGTCTAATATGGTTACCCATTCTGCGTATGTGTGGGGTACTGTCAATGATCTACTAAGCATTTACCTTGTGCCTTCTTACCATTGTATGCGGAGGCTCCAGACTCCATTCAGGCAGTCCTTCTGCAAATGCTTTTGCAGGTTCAACATAAACTACCTTTACTTCTTTTTCCTTCGCCGGTTCAGCAGGTGCAGCATTCGCTGTTTCTGCTTCTTTGATGGCTTTTGCCTGTTCAAATACAGCTCTTGCAGTCATATTCTTAGAAGCGGCTGATGTTAAGTCTGCACCGCATTTCATACAGTATTTGCTGTCTGAAGGATTTTTTGTATTGCACTTAGGACAAACTATAATGCTGCCTGATGCTACTGAATTGATAAAATTAGCTCTGCTTTTTGCATCCATATTCATCATTCTCCCTTACTTAGCTACATTGATTCTACGGTTAGAATCTGCAAGCTTCTTAACATACTGCTCTGGGCTGATTGCATCAAGGAAGTCAATGACCTTCTGACTCTCTGCATCTTTTTCTTTAAATTCTGCACGGAAGTCAACAACTTCAGCCAGTGTTGCCCGAATGATCTGTCCACCCTTATCACGCTTTTCAGCAAACTGAACAATGATATTATTGCGGGCAATATCAATTCTCTTTTTCTTCGAGAAATAATTCATGATCATTGCTGCACCAGCAATGATTGCAATTAATCCTAAGAACATACTTCCACTAACAATCATGAATAAGCCAATGACAGCAATACCAATTCCTCCGTAAAAAAGGAATGTATCGAACATTGTTAATGCGCACTGTGTTAATGCAGTTGCCAATTCCTGATCTACCAATGTATTGAATCTTCCAATCAGTTCTTCTTCGTTCTGACCATCTGTGGTTTTGTCATTGAAGGTATCAACATTGATCATGATCTCATTTGGAATTTTCATACGGTTCTGTGCAGTGACATCATTGTATGCGTTCGCAATCCACTCTTTGGAAAGTGCAATTGAAAACTTCTGTGTCGATACACTGGAATGAGAAGTTTCCGGCTTCATAGCAGCATCTGTTAAGAGCTGCGTGAAGTCCTTGTGCGTTTCAAACGCTGTCTGTTCAATCTGCATATTTTGGATAGCACGCTTCTCATCACCTTCAAAATCAATGACAAACTGTTCTAACTTTTCCTTCTTACGCAGCGGAAGTTCTTCATCGTCAAAATCGTTGACAAGACTTGTCAGGATTTCATCCAGCTGTACCTTTAATGGATCAGTAGATGCTTCCTGCTCAAAGATTGCTGTGAAATAATTCAGTATTGTTGCATGGAGCTCTGCGCCTTCCATGATGTCTTCAAGGACAGGCCATGTCTTACTGTATTTTCTCAGATAATTGTAGTCATTATTGGCAATTGGAGCTCTTTTCAGAAGAATTGCATCTGACCACTGCTGGGTCTGCTGTTCAACAAACCCTGGCTTCTCTGACAAATGCTTCATCCATTCATCCATTTGTTTTGTAATGATACCTTCAGAGTCTGCACCAAGAAGTCCACTTGCATAAGCATCCAGGATAATAATTGTTTTTCTGTCTAAATTTTCTTCATCCTGATTTTCAAGATAGCGCTTTGTCCACATTAAGGCTGAAGATTTACGATTTGCTCTGCGGCAAATCAAAGCAAAGAACAATGATGTCTTTTCATCATTTCTCTTGATGGCTTCATTCAGCGCTCTTTCTGCTAATTCCGGTTCATCATTGATCCAAGCTGCCAGAGCAACTAAGCATGGTGCCAGCCAATAGCCAGGTGTAGAAATCATTAATTCTTCGGTTGCATTGGTAATTGTTGATTTCTTTACAATCCCAATGTCATCTGCCTGCAGGATACCAGTTGTTGTTCTACGGACAATATCATAATGTCCATACTTTTTTTCTAGTTCCTGACGGATCTGAACAATTTTGGTGTGTGCTTGTCCAAGACAGTTTGCTTTGACCTGCAAATCTACAAACGCATGAAAATCATTTGCTAGAGAACCAACTTGATCATAGACAATCTTTACATTGTCATCTACTGAACCAACTTTTGTGTCCAGATTATCTAAGCTGTTATCAATCTGACCTAAGCTCCTGTCCAGTGCGTTAAGGCTGTTCTCAATAGCGCTGAGATTCGCCGAACTAATTGAATATTCTTGTGCCATATTCTTTTCCCCTTCTAGAATTATTTGTGAATATATCTCAAATAGTCAGCAATCACCTTTTGCTGCTGACCATCATTGAGACCACTGTTCTGGCTCAATACATAACCAACTGCACAGATATGTTCAAATTCATTACCCATGTCTAATTTCTTCATTAAATCTGAATTTACAAATGCAGCAATTGATCTTGGTGCATATTTACTGTCTGCCCATTTCTGCAGTACTCTGTCAGTTGCTACGTTCTCATCAATGTATGATGTTATCTTTTCAAAATACTTGCATCGATGCTCACAATACGTACACCCTAAATGATGCTGTACTTTTGTGTCGTAGTCACTGGCAATGTCATATACTTTTTTCTTAGCTTCCAATATGACTTCATTTCTGCTCTTTTCATAGTAGGACTTCACTAATGGAAGCTTGATGCATTTTGGTCTATTGTCACCTTCTGCATATACAGCAGCGTAACCTCTCTGCAGTGAACTGAGATACTCGATCTGCTCTGCATTCATATTCATTGCATGACCAATAGCTTCACGGTCTTCTAACGCAACGGTCCGATGTACAATTTTCAGGTTTGTATTTTTCATCGTATCCGGAGCAAGCTTGGTTGGAATCTGATCAGCAATGATAATGCCCTGTCCAAAGGTACGGATCTCAGCCAGCATATTGCAGAAGAATTCCACTGACTTTGCTCTGCTGTTGCCGCCTTCACCAACTTCCGAAACATTCTTCAGCAGACGATGTGCTTCCTCAACCATCAAAATGTGAGACAGATTTTTGCTTCCCTTTGTCATCTGTGATTTTCTGTATTCATATAACTGTACAAGCAGAAGACCAATGACGAATGATTTCGTTTCGTCATCTCCCAGATCTTCCAGTTCCATTACACATGGACGAGACAGGAGCTCCTGGATTGGTACTGATTTTGGTGTGTTGAGCATGGCACCTTTTCCACCGATCATCAGTGAATAGACTCTTGCCTGAAGTGCAGCTTTTACATTTGACTGAACTTCCTGATAATAGCCCATGCTGTCAACAACTACATCAATCTTGTTATACAGATCAGTCAGTGTTGGATATTCCGTCAGGCCATAGTGATTGATATTTTCTGTAATATCCCATCCACGGTCACTATATATTTCATATACAGCTTTCTCTAAGATATATGGCATCGGCGGATAGAGATCAAACGCTGCTTTGAAAGTAGACAGCAGATAGTCTATATGCGTCTGCAGAGAGATATTTGGATTTGTCTCAAATGGATTGATTCTATACCGGACAGATGTTTTTTCCGCTTCAGATCCAAGCGTGAAAATGAACATATCCTCAAATCCTTTTAAGTTCCGTAACTCCCAGTACTCACGCTTTGCGGACTCAATTACCATAAATGGAATCTTGTCTTCATTTTTTTCTGCATTCCACAGCGTATTCAATATAGATTTAGAAGTGTTTGTTTTGCCGCCGCCCGTAATACCCACTATCAATGCATGGCGTGTAAAATCATTTTTCTCAATTGAATATACATTCTGTGATGCTGCATTCCCTTTTCTTCCAGCAACACATATATCGCCAATTGGAATTGCATTTTCATGTGATCTTCTTGGTCTGTTTGAAATATCAAATTCTACATATTGGTCTATATAGAAACCAGAAAATTCTTTCGTTGGCAGCTGACACAGTGCCGCCAACTGATCACTGTTCAATATCGTCTGATATTTATAGCTGTACAGAGAAATAGGATTTGGATATTCTGGACAGCGCCAGCTGCCCAGAGGATGCACCTCAGGATTCTCCACCAGGTCTGCCATCATGTAAGTGTTCACGATTACATCTCTGATCGATTTATAATCAGTCACGCGGAACGGTTCCGGTTTGGACTCATCCCCAGAGAAACTTGCTTTGATGATATTCCCTAAAAGCTTTGCATCAAGCTGATTATCTGAAGCAAAGTATCCATTGACACGCCATGTCCCACGGGACATCCCGTTTTTCAGGTCCTTTTCGAGTACTTCCAGATTTTCAAAATAGTCTTTACTGTTGAAATCTTGTTTCTGTGCAGAGATATTTCCCTGTGAACCACCAGAGACTGTCTGATTGATCAATGGAAAAGTATTTTCCATTTCATTCAGTATCCGTTCATGTCCCAAGGTCACTGCAATATTGCTGATGCCCGACGCAAGAATAACATACGTAAATTTTTTACCCTGCATTCCACGGCATACATTCTCGATTTGATATGATTTCTTTTCTGCGCCAAGTTTATTCGTAGGTATGCCTGTGAACATTCCACCATACGTACATGGACTTGTCCGCAGAGGATTCTCATTTACGTAATCGATATCTACGCCAGGAAATTCTGATTCATACGAAGACTTCAGACTGTCTCTCAAGACTTTCAGTGTACCAACATACACATCAATCTTTTCACCATCACTGATAATCACATATGAAAATGGAATTCCATGACGAACAAAACTGTTCAATATATCACCGATCAATCCAGTAATCTGGAAATTCTTCTCAGTCTCCCAAAAGCGCGTCAAACCATTCACTTTTAAAAAGACCATATCTCTGCATTCTTCATAGCCGTCTGATTCAAAATTACCATTCGGTATGAAATCAAGATATTTTCTGCAAAGTGCATGATTTTTATCGATAGAAGAATAACCGGTGTTCGTTACCATTTGCTACGCCCCCCGACGTTAGAAAATATGTTTCAGTATAAAGAATATTGCTCCGAATATGACTGCAATGATCTTGAATACGATTGACAGATTCGTTAAGCACAGCAATACAATTCCAGCAATTATTAATCCCTCAACACCTAATTTCATAACCACTGAAGCGACCATGAACACCAAAGCAGCAGTAATCAGCCATACAACAAACGCATTGATTGTTCTCATTGGTGTTACTGTTGTTCCACTCGCCTTATTACGGATCGTTTTAGCAATGATATTATTGTGGGAATCTCTATGCCCATAGACTTCAACATCATTGTTTTCACTAATACTTCCTTTATTCAGTTTTCCATAAATAATGACTTGATCACATGCATTCCCTGCAGATGTCAGTGAAGTGCCTGTATAGTCTGGAAATACCTGGAACAAGGTAATATCATCATCAAACGTAAAAGGAATTCCTGTGAACATAGCCCGGAACCATTTTGAGATAAATGATTTTTTCTGATCATCAAATGATATGTTTTTTGTAATTCCACTTGTAATCGGAGTACTGCCAGATGATGCTGTATAGCTTTGTGCAGACGGTGATGTATTGCTGACTGCAGTGCTGCTGCTCTGTTTCGAAGCAGGAGCCTGTCCAGGAGAATATACCTTTACAGTATTCTGCGGCTCTTGAAAGCCCATATCATTCCCGTATGGATCCTGATTTGCAACAGACGTACCACCATTAATTAAAACTTTTCTCTTGCTGCCAGATTTCGGATAACTTGTATTTCCTCCAGCATCGAATGTATCTGCACTCGAAGTAACTTTCTTAACAACTTTACCGCTAACTGCATATGGATCCTGGCTCACTCTGCAAAGTTCACAGATATCTCCATCATTCTCTACATCATTGATACCGCATATGCGACACTTATACGCCATAAACAACCCCCTTGCTGCTGTTTCTCATTCCCTTAATGCATGAATAATTAATGGATATCAAGTACTGTTTTCTGTTAGAATCACAGCTTCTTTTATTTTTATGTAACATAACCAGAAATCGTAAATACGACTTTCATAGATATCATTGAAAGAGTCTATTTCATTACCGTTAGATACAAACTATATACACTCAAGCTTTGTTAATGTTAATTATAATACTTACGCTTAAGTGCTTTATTGCATTTCATGACATAAAAAATGTCGTTCGTTACATTTAACAATGCTCATGAATTATGGCTGATTCATTCCTGTATAATTCTGTTTATATCCAGATTAGTAAATGCAGTTTTGATCAAAGAAGACATGCTGTATATTGTCTTCTGCTGAATCCAAAAATTATTTTTTATACATTATTTTCCCCTAAAAGATTGTTTTCAAGATTTTGAATTAGTGGCAGAATACTATTAGGAATCATAAGCATCACTGAAATTGTCAGCACTGATAAAGTAACAATATAAACTGCATAGGATATCTAAGTGATCTGAATTTATAGTAAATCATGAACATGACCCATCAGCATATGGAAGGAGCGATATAAGATTTATTTCTTATATGTGAAAATGTATGATTTGTAAAAATTGTGGCAAGCAGATTCCTGACAGTGCTTTGTTCTGCACCTATTGTGGTGCTAAGACAGAAGCATTTGACACCCCTGCAAGTGAGGATGCGCCAAAAGTTGAAGATCCAGCAGTGAAGCCAGTCGGTCCTTCTTTTACTCCGCCTCCTATGCCCCAGCCCTCTGACAAAAAGAAGATTATTATTGGTGTTATTGTAGCGGTCATTTGTGTAATTGTCATTGCTACTATGTTCGGGAAGAAGTCATCGTCATCTTCCTATTCTTCTACAAAAGTAACAACTGTGAATTCAACTGCAGCATCCACAACAGCAACTGCAAAACCAACTGCTGCCGCTACCGCAAAAGCAGCAACGCCAACACCAACTCCGACACCAACGCCGACGCCAGCAGCTACCCCAACACCTAAGACAACTGGTGTTATCGGTTCGCTTGTTGTTACTGGTGAACGTCTGAATATCAGAACATCTCCATCAACAAGTGCACAGAGTGTCGGCCATGCTGATGTTAATGTGCCATACAATGTTTATGAGTCAAGTTCAGCTGATGGCTATACATGGTACCGCATTGGATCGAATCAATGGGTTGCTTTCGATAGTTCCTGGGCAAAATATACACCAGCTTCATAATTTGCATACGCCGGCCAAACTGAGCCACCTCATCCGGACTTTGAGAGCCACTCTGTCCGGTGACACAGAGCCAGTCAATCCGGCAATGAGAGCCACCCTTCCTAATAGAGACTATAGTGAATGCTGTATGAGAATGCTCATACGGCATTTCTCATATTAGGAGGAGGGCATTTATATGCCTAATTATCTTGAGATTGCCAAATTGCGATCCCACAATCTGAGCCAGCGTTCAATTGCCAGTTCATTGAACCTGAGCCGGAACACAGTTTCAAACGTCTTCACCATCATGGATCAGAACCACATTGATTATGAAGGACTTCTTCAGATGTCCCCACAGCAGATCCATGAAATGTTCGCTTCAAAGAAAGAAGCACCTGTCGTCTATGCACAGCCAGATTATCCTTCATTGGCCAAGCAGCTGGCACAGCCTGGTATGACAATGCGTCTGCTGTGGGAGGAGTACACCGATCAATGTATTCTCAGCCATCTTGTGCCTTACAAGCACACACAGTTCGAGGAGCACTTGTCGAAGTATCTGCACGACAATAACTATGCACAGATCATCAAGCATAAAGCTGGAGAGAGATGTGAACTGGACTGGGTAGGGACCCGTCCTTCCTGGTTCGATCCAGAGACTGGCGAAGTAGAACGTGGATGGATATTTGTAGGTGTGCTCCCATTCAGCGACTATGGTTACGCAGAAGCTACTGAAGATATGTGCGAGAACACCTGGATCTACTGCTGCGAACATATGTATCAATATTTCAAAGGCATTCCGCCTCTTACCGTCATCGATAATCTCAAGACAGGTGTCATATCACACCCGCTCGGAGATGAAGCGGTATTGAATAAGAGCTTTGTCTCTATGGCTGATTATTATGGCACCTCGATCCTGGCAAGCAATGTCCGGAGCCCACATGGGAAACCGAACATTGAGAACTTTGTCCGTATCATTGAGACAAACGTCATGACAAGGATGAGGAATAAACAGTTCTTCAGTGCTTCCGAATATAATAAGCAGCTGCAGATAGAGATCGAGCGGATCAACACACAGCCCTTCCAGCGGAAGAGCGGGACCCGCAGAGGCATCTATGAAGAATTTGAGAAACATCTACTGCTGCCATTACCAGAAATTCCTTATGAGCCATTCGTGACTGCCCAGGCAAAAGTGATCAACACTTTTCACATCAGTTATAAGCGTAATTATTACAGTGTTCCTTCAAATGCAGTAAAGATCGGGCAGACGCTTGTGCTCCGTATCTATGCATATCACATCGATGTCTATGATGCGTTGAACAGCCAGTGCCTATGCAAGCATAGACTGTTTCCAAAGAATGTCATTGGACAATATGATACGTATAAAGATCATATGCCAACAAGTCCAACTGGTGAATGGAGCCGGGAACGATTCCTGACATGGGCACAGAAGACCGGCACAAATGTCTATGAACTGGTCCAGAAAGTATTTGACCAAGGCAGACCGGAACAGATCTATTATGCCAAGGTGCACGCGATATTAAAAATGACAGGCACTTACGGAGCCGATAAACTCGATCATGCCTGCCGCCGTTGTATTGATATGGGAGTCAATCCAACAACTAAGAATATTAAAGCCCTAATCGAGACAGATGTACAATCTGAAGTTCAAAATAAGAAGAGCTCCTGCCCAGAGACTGCCTATCTGAGAGGAGATGATTACTATGACGGGCAGAAATGAGCTGATTGAAGATGTGCTGCAGCAGATGAGAGAGCTGAGGCTGAATGCCATGGCAGACGAACTTGCGTCCGTCATCTCCAATCCTAAGGATCAGAAGATCAACACTTATGAGCTGCTCTCCAGAATCACAGACGCTGAGTATGAAGATAGATACCGCACCCGCATAAAGAGCCTGGTGAAACATGCAAAGTTCTCAAATGATATGGCATCTTTGGACGACATCGATTATTCACCTGACCGTGAACTGAACAAGGACATCATTGACCAGCTGAGATCCAATGATTATATCCAGAATCACCGCAACGTCATTGTCGGAGGACCAGCAGGTGCAGGCAAATCATTTATCCTGCAGTCACTTGGCATCAATGCGTGCCAGTCCAGATATCACGTCCTCTATTATGGCATGTATGACCTGATGACAGAATTCGCACTGCATAATTCACCAGATAGAATGAGAAAATTCCTTAAGAAACTTTCAAAACCGGAAGTGCTGATCATCGATGATTTCATGATGACCAATGTGGGAGATGAATTTCAGGACTATCTATTGAAACTGATCGATGAGCGTCAGGGCCATGGAACGATCATTGTGGGCTCTCAGCTTATGGAAGTCGAATGGAAGCACAAGATCAATGATCCGGCTATCGGAGAAGCTATCTTGGACAGACTTGTCCATAACGCATTCCGTATTACCTTAAAAGGCAGATCAATGAGAGAAAAATATTAATTATAAAAGCACGAGCCGCCCTTGAAATACAGGGTGGCTCTATTCTCCGGATTTACTGGCTCTCAAAAACCGGAACAGTGGCTCTGCCTCGCCGGATTGGGTGGCTCTAAACTGCCGTCGTTTGCA